>OGQU01000161.1_pt1 | contig 87346 bp, 76 predicted proteins | sample 1553341 | NCBI WGS metagenome assembly OGQU01 (sample SAMEA2579920, study PRJEB22360) | human gut metagenome | biome: human gut; feature: human-associated habitat; material: faeces | place: Denmark | collected 2008/2010 | reverse complement strand
TGCATAGGAAATGATATCTTTGAGATAAATGTGTCAACCAATATTGACAATATCATATTGATTTCATCGGTAATATCGAAAGCAGGTATGGCTTTTGGATGATTTATACCCTTAAATAAATCTTTATATATTTCAGATATTTGCTCTGGGCTATCAGCACTAGCATACCAATCATCTGATAAGTACAAGTAAAATGGCTTGTTTGTCCAGCTTACATTGAAAGAAGAGATTAGCTTTGATAACTTCTTTTCAGCAGCTTCATCAGTAGACGAATCAGTAGGAGGTGAAACTTCTACAAAAGGAACAATTTGTCTTGAAACATCTGGAGAAAGATGTTCAAGACAATTTTTCTCTCCGTTTTTCCATCTTAAAATAGGGGTATACTTTATGTCCATATAGATACCTCCCTTATGCAGTGTGTGCTTCTCGACAGCAGTGAACGCAACCATCAGCATTGGAATAGCCTTGGGATTTTGCTTTTGCCACAGCCGCTATAGCATCATTAAAATAACCAAGATAAGTACGATTTGTAGGTGATGGTAAATATTTACAATCCTCTGCGTGAACTTCGTTGTTGCCATTAGGGTTTGATGTATTGTTGTTAATATAATAATGTTTCATTTTTTACCTCGTTGCGTAAAAACGCATGAATCTTAGTTTGTAGTTACTGTTATATTCAAAAACTAAGTCAAAAGAGCAGTTATTGTCAATTTCAGCTCCTTTCCATAAGTGGTTTGTGCCAAAAATCATTGACGAACGCTCTCAAAAAAGGTATGATAAAACTGTTGAGGAATTAGCAACCTAATTTAAGAGGATGTTGATTTTTGAAAGGGTCTTGAAAGCATTTAAGTGCTATCAAGGTCTTTTTCTTTTGAATTAGTTAATTTTCAGAAAAAAGACTATCAATTAAATCGGATAGGGTTTCTTCATTATTTGCGTTTTCTGTTTTTCTAATATTTACAATGCTTTCTAAACGTGCTCCCACTTTTTTATTTATTTTAAGCGCAGTTTCTAGCTTCTCTAAAGAACCTTCATCAGCAGTAGCCAAGAGAAGTTTGGTTGCTGTCATGTATTGTTGAATTGCTTTATCAAAAGTGAGAGAGGAAAATAAATTATGGAAATCTTCAGCCTTGGCATGTTCTCCATTACTATCTTTTTCAATTTCTTTTTGACGTTTTGCGTTATTCACAAGCATTTGCCGAACTGTGTCGTTAAGTTCTTCCTCATAGAAAAATTCAGGACCAATTCCATAAAAGAGAGATAGCTTTTCTAGACTAGAGTTAGAGGCTTTTCTATCTTCTTGATTTTCCCAGTTAGAAATTGTTGCACGATTAACATTAATTGCTTTAGCTATTTCATCTTGGGTAATCCCATAAATTTCTCGGATATTTTTTAAATTATTCATATGTATAACCTTCCTTTTAACATAATATAACAAAGACGGACAAAAATGTCAATACAAAATGTTGCAAAAAGTAAATATAACAAAACGCGACATAACATAACGTTGCATATAGCGATTTGCAAAATAATAATCGTTATTATCTGTTTATATCTCCAAACTGAAAGTATAAATTTTAACCTATTACGAAAAAGTATAGAAATTGTGAGGAAATCCTAAAAAATAGCCTATTTTCAAGATAATAGAAAAATATAATTTTTAATGTTGGTTAAATTTGTGCAGGGCATGAAAGAGAGGTGTGAGTACATAATGGGAAAGATATATGGTTACTGTAGGATTTCAACAAAGCATCAAGAAATAGGCAGACAACAGGTAAATATATTGAGAGCATATCCAACAGCACTAATTTTTGAGGAGACACACAGTGGTGGAGATTATAATGGCTGTGTCATATTAGACAGGCTGCTTAAAATAGTAAAGGCAGGAGACACGATTGTTTTTGATAGTGTCAGCAGATTTTCCAGAGATAATGTGACCGGACCAATAGAATACAAGAGATTGTTTAAAGACAACATTAATCTTGTATTTTTGAACGAGCCATATATTAACACAGACAATTATAAGAAAGCTTTGGATGTTGCAATACCAAAAACTGGTACATTTGTTGACCCTATATTAGCAGGGGTGGAAGAGGCACTTCTACAACTTGCAGAAAAACAGGTGCAGGATGCTTTTGACCAAGCCAATAAAGAATTGCTGGATATACGTTTGAGGACAAGCCAAGCATTGCAAAGGAAGATAGCAGAAAATGAGTTTTTACCAGAGGAACAGCGAGTTAGAATAGGCACACAAAAGGGAGATGTGTTTAATACAAAGAAAAAGCAGATAGCAATTCAATGTATTATTGACGGCATTAAAAATGGATATCCCGATGATGTAATTATGAATAACATTTCTGGAGACTTGCGAAAGCAGTTGCCAGACAGTAAGTATAAAACAATCAGCAGAAACACTTACTATAATTACAAGAGAGAAGTGCTAGGACGAGAAAAAAGAGTTTATTCAGCAAGAAACTCAAGATAGTAATACGTAAAATTTTATTTGTGTATGCCAAACACAGTATGCATTTAGTAAAAATCACAAGGCATTCCGAGTACATTATAAGTGATTCCAGCAATATGAAAAAATTATCAGTTTGAATGGGAAGTTGCAGAACTAGGGGTTTTCAATTTTTCCATACTTCTGAACGATAGTAAACAGCATAGGTCATTTCACGAGTAATGCATATATGCTAAATGTGATGGTAGCATAATGGTTAAAATTTTTCGGGTGATTTTCGGAAGTGCAAAGATACCGATTTTTTTGAGAGTAGATAAATAATAATAGGTGAATGACAATGAGAAAGAAGATAAGAATAAAAAGAACATTGATAACATTACTATGTTCAGTACTTATAATTGGTAATTTAAACTTAAATGCAATAGTAGCACAGGCGACAGACAGAAAAACAGTAGACATAACAGGATTAGCAACTGGTGCAGAAACAAGTCATGATTGTAATAAGTATTTAACATCAAAATACAATACATCACAGCATTGGCAAGAGTGTACAGTCTGTGGCAAGCTGATAGGTAGTAAAACAAATCATAGCTTTGCAACAACTGGAACAGCAGGATGTAACTTGGGATTAGGATATCAATACAGACAATGTTCATGTGGTTACAGTTATAGGCTAGATAAGACACCACATTCAAGTAATGGTTCATGGATAGCCTGTGGTGACAGGCATGGTCATTATCAATATTGTACAGAATGTCATGTTTGGTCACAATATGGATATTGTGTAAATGCTAGTGGGCAAAGATTAGGGTGCTCAACAGGAGTTTCAGGAACATGTGCTGTATGTCACACATACAGAGATGCTAGCAAACATGCAGTAATTGTATGTTCTCAAACCAGATATCAAGTATCAGGAACAACAATATCTACAGGTGGAAACCTTGTGTGTCAAGATTGCTATGCAACACTCGGACAATATTCAATAACAACATACAAAATATCAGCTAATCAGTCAAAAGCAGTGTTAGACGCATCAACATATTTTAATATACCTTCAATAACAATGGGTGCAGGAAACTGTAATAACATTGCACAGAATGGTGTTACATTTCAAGTAACAAGTTTATCACAGTCAGGCAATAATATACATTCAGAAGCAGTGGTAAACTACAACAGTAGTATTTTAGCACCAGCTGAATATGAAATACACCTTTCAACTGGAGGTTTTAGTAATTCATCATTTGTAGGGGGGTGGACTTATATACATATGAATGGTGCATTTAGATCAGATTGGGATGCACCATCTTATACAAGTTCAAACGTAAATTATTATAGTTACGTAAGTGGGTATGCAACAAGAGCAACAATAACAGCACAGTATTATGAAGGATACAGTGGGGAATGTTACATAAGATTACTTGATTCTGATGGAACAACAGTGTTATCAAACTGGAAGAGCGCAACTAAAGTAGGTTCATATTTTAGTACTAATATAGATATAACAGATGAAATTACAGGAAGCAAGACTATTTATTTACAAGCTAAAGACACAATAGGAAATACATCAGGTTTAACAGCAATTACAGTATCAAATCTTGATTCAAAAGCACCAACACAAACATCTTCATTGGAGACAGCTACAAACTGGAGTAAAAGTAAGGATATGACAATATCATCCAAGGATGTAGGTTCGGGGAAGGTGCAAATAGGATTTAACAATACAAGTGGTTATGCACTTGCCACAGCTAATGGAACATCTTATAGCAGAGATTATACATTTACTGGTGATGTATATGGTAATGTGACAGCAGCTGTTTATTTAAAAGATGCAGTAGGAAACGAGACAACAAGCTTCATAAAAATATACAATCTTGATAATACAGCACCGACTATTACAAATATGGGTGGTAAGTCAGTAGCAGATGAAAAAGTTCGGTTTACAGTAACAGCTAATGACAATAAAGACTTTGGCGGAACAGTTGGAGTGAAAGCAGGCTCTGGGGTATCCAGTTATGCAATTTCATCAAGTAATACAGCACCGGCAGGTGGATGGCAGAACAGTAATGAGGTAGATACTACAGAAGATGGCATACATTATATTTTTGCAAAGGATGCAGTAGGAAATGTAAGTTCACCATATGAGGTAAAAGTTATAACACTTACTATTAATTTTAATGGTGGTAAATATTATGACAGTACATCATCAAAGAAGTTATTAGGTACAATATGTGGTTCAAAGACAACAAATACTTTTGATATAAAGCAATATTATGGTTCATTCAAAGGAACAACCTACAATAGCAAAGGTTTAAACACCAAGCTAACCAAAACAGTCAATGATCAACAATACAGATTCCTTGGATACAGTTTAAACCCAAATGCCACAGTTCCAGACAGCAACTTTGATGTTTATAACATAAAAGAAAGAACAGAGAATTACACCATAAGAGATAACACAACCCTCTATGCAGTCTGGGAGCCAGTTCTCCAAATGACAGTACAGTTATCAGCACCACAGCACTCAGGAGTGATGCAGTTGACAAGTGATGTTCCAGTCACCACAACCTTAGGAAATTTCAAAATACCAAGTGGCACCAGAAGTACAGACATCCCAAGCAGTGCAACAGCCTCAGTAAACACAGCAACCATAGGTACTAACGTAACCAACAAGGATTTAGTAACCTACACAGTAAGTGCCAAAGGAGCTTCAAATATTAAGTTTAGCACAGCAGCAGATTCTAGAATACTAGATATATACACCCATGGTAACAACAACACATGGTTTGACAAGTTAAACACCACAGATAAATTCGAATATACAATAGATAACTTTTCAAACACAACAAGTAGTTTCACAATACCACAGTATATAGGAACTAAAAAGAGTTACAAGACTAGCAATCCAGAATCAGCCACAGGTACATCGGTATATGCAATCAAGTTTACCTGTACCCAGCCAAGCTACTATTACAGTAAATATTGGAATAGTCCAGAGTCAACAAGTGTTTATGGCATGCTATTTTTAAATCCAACACTTCCAGATGACAATACCAACGGAGGTATAATATTACCACCATATGCAGTAGAAGATGGAGCATACGAATTTGAAACCATCTTAAATTAAGCAGAAATAAAAAGCAGAAAAGCAGTAGCCAGAAAGTGACTACTGCTTTTTCTCTGCAAAAATACCTTGCAATCCCAATATTCCAGCGTTACCATCCAACTCCATAAAGGGGAAAGGAGGAAAATTCATGGAACATCAGGAATTAAAAGAAAACATAGAGGAGCAGATAAGAGATGCAATGAATATTTTGCAGCTCCTTGAAGTTGAACTCTCAGCGAATGAGGATGATGAACACATAATCAGAACTGTATCTATCGTAGAAAAGATACTGAAGTCAAGCTTAGAACTGCTAAAGCATATCAATTAGAATTACGAAAACATTCAGCAGTCATTTTTAAGGCTTTTATTTGTTTATCAGTCAATCCATCAAGGGAAAGAGAGTTTTTATCACTTGTATCAATATTAAGAAGATAGTCTACAGAGGTCTTGTATTGACAAGCCAATTTTACAAGCACGGGAAGGGAGGGGAGTCGCTCATTACTTTCATATAAACCAATGGTGCTTACAGACACACCAACTAATTCAGCAACTTGCTTTCTTGAAAGCTGATTTCTAACACGCAAAGTTTTCAGTTTGTACCCTAAATTTTCAAGCATAACCAGACCTCCACAGTTATATGCACAGTTTATCTAGTTATATGCTACAATGAGTTGTTAAATACTGCTAAAAGTAGTAAAATGCAACTAATACGAATATTTCAATACAGTAAGTAGAAAACAGTGGAGGATAAACTATGGGTACACAATTATCTGAAAAAGAGCAGGAGTTATTGGTATTATGCATTGTAAAAGAATGTTTGAGCTTTGCAAAAGAGCATAACAAATCTTTTGAAGAGGTATTAAATGAGGATGTATTTCCTAATCAGGCAAATGTAGAATTTGCTGAAATGGTTTGTAAGACAATAGAAGTATTAAAAGACAAGGGCTATATAAATGGAACTGTAGAGTTGGAATATGAAATAGAGATTGACCCAGATACTTTTGAAGAAGAATCAACAGATGCAATAGACTTTTCATCATGTATCTTTGAAAACATAAATATTAGTGCGAAAGGAAATATTAGGTTAGGCACTGAAGGGTTTAAAGAGGTCAGTAAAGAGTTTGGAAAGAAAGCACTTCCGATTGTTAAATGCATTGCAACAACTACTTTACAGACATGTGTGGAATCTGCTGTTGTTCTTGGATTAAGGACAGTTGGGATTCCAGTATAGGCATATATCAGTACATTTTAATAAAAATAAATAGTTTTTAATTTGTTCATTTTTTTAGTTTAGGGGGCATCGCACAGATGCCCTCGCTCATTATCAAAACAGGAGGAACATATACAATGAGTGGCAAATACATGAAAATCAAAAGAGTAATCTTACCAACAATTACAATGGTTATTATCGCATCACAACTTTTCGGTTGTGCGTCAACAACTAAACAAGAGGCATATGATATGATGCGAGAAACCGAGCAGATAGAACTGGAATATGCAGTCCCCGATTATGATACCACAGAGGATTCAGCAGTAGAGCTTCTCCCATGGCTCCAACTCTCATCCCTAGAGACACATCCAGAACTGCGTTCAGCCTTTGAGGAGTATGTAGGCGTAACAGGAACCACAGGCAACAAAGAAGGAACATTATATTACAATCCAGAAACACAACAAGCAGAACAAAATGTTACCTTATATATGGCAACAAAGAACTCTGCAATTTCTAGCTACTTTGCAAATATAGATGCAATGACAAAGTTTGGAGAGATAGCAGCAGAGAACTATACAGACGTAGATGTAGATGATATCAATGCTCCATACGCAACAATCAACGCATACTTTGAATTGCTCCCAGACCAAGAAGAAGGACAGTTTGATGGCGATTCAACAATCAGCAGAGCACAGGCAATGGCATTATTAATGAGAGCCACAACCCAAGTCAACGACCAACAGGCACCAGAAGCTGACAAAGACTTCACATCAAAAGTAGGAGAATCACAGTACACCAACTTTGCAGCACCAATGAACGAATACAGTTACATCAATACAGATAATGGTTTAACAGAGCAATCCTTTAATGGCACAATGACAAAAGGAGAGTACATAGCATTAGTAACCAATTACATTCGTGCTGATTATTTAGCAACGCTTGAAGAGTGGGGATACACAGATTTATATTCAGATACATCAGATATAACAATATCAACAGTATCTGATGCAGGAAACATTAAATATAGTGAAGCAATCTCTGATGCAAGCAAAGGTGTACCAACTGACTTATACGAAACATTCAAATTAGCAATCAAGAATGGATATCTTGCAGAAGCAGACTTAGAGGATTGGGATTCAGCATTAACAAAAGCAGATGCAGTTAGCTTGTTTATCACCATGGCAACCAATTACACAAGTGAGTTAGGTAGTACACTTTATTCACAATATCAGGAACCAACCACAGACGCAACAACAGACACTACATCCGAAACATTAAGCGAGAGTGCAGAAATCACCAATTCAAAATGGGCAGACATCAATGGCGCATGGGATGCAGTTCATCAATTTACATTGTATGCAAGGGAGCAAGGTGCAGATTACACAGACGGTTGGTGCTGGTGCTATGACCATGGCAAGGGAGCAGGAGACCAACCATCTTATGCAGTCTATATGAAAGAGGGAGATCCATTGTATGGGACTGTTTATCATGTAGGAGATTACCTTCCGGATGGAACACAATTTAGTGGTACCAATGATGAATGGGAAGCCTTCATAGCTGAGGATATGATAAGACGAGCACAGGAAGAAGGTTTAGAGGTTACAGAAGAAGATGGAGCATACGTAATTCATCTTGACTAAATAAAAATAAATTTAAAAAATGCACCCAATATCAGTGAGGGTGCATTTTTTCATGCCCTCCCTTAAATATAAATAAAAATTTTAAATTCATCAAAATAAGGAGGCACAGCATGGAAAAGTCAATCACAAGCAATAACAAAATTTCATACACAATACTATGTATGATATTTTCAATATTGTTTATATTCACAGCATTAAATATTTCAATCCCACTCACAGCCTATGCCGATACGACAACAACTATCGGTCAAACAATGAATCTTGATTCATATAGTGCAAATGAGGATGACGAATCTACAAATGAACAAGCAGGCTACTTATACTGGGCTGCATCTTCAAGACGATGTGGAGTCATGTTTTATGTAGTAGACGAAAAAGGTGTAGTTCAAACCAATGGTTTAATAATGGACAAAGCAGGACAGGAAGAGTTTGGAAGATACACAGATGTAGCACTAGGTAAAACACCAGGCATCAGAGGAGCAGATGCAACAGCCAAGAGAGTTGGCGGTGCAATTTTAGGTGCTGGTGTAGGTAGTGCTACAACATCTATTTATTGGAGAGATAACATATCCCCAGTAGCATATTCAGGAGGTTGGCAAGCAAATGGATCAAACTCCATGACATACCTCATGGAACAAGCAACTTATTCAAATGGAACACCAGTAAAGTTGGAAATTAAAGGTCAAGAAATGCCATGTCCAAACTGGGCATATTTTGTTCTTATTAGTGGCGGAGGTACAAGGGCACTTGAACAATTAGCAAAACCAGATACAAAATGGAGTGTCATAATAGAGCCAGTATCAGTCAACTATATGTACACAAACAACACCTTTGCAAATGATACAGAAGATGCAACTGGTATGCCATGGACAGCAGGCAGTCCAATGCCAGTAGGAGCAACAAATGAAGATGGGTGGTCACCGATTGCATATATAGGTACAGGTTATAGATTAATAGATGTATCCGATAATGCTGCTGGGCAAGAAGGTGGTGGAAGATACACTTATAAATTGTATAACAAGCAGTTACCATTCAGCTTATGCTTATCAGAAGATATAGAGGTAGCATCATATGTAGGTGGAGGTTTTGGAGCAAAAGCAACATATAAAGGTTTAACAAGTTCAGTATATAGAATAGGTTCAGCAAGAGAAATTGGAAGTGAAGGCATTGCAATGGCATCAATCGACATAATTGGCTTTGCACTTCCACCACTTCACACCTTTGATGAATCCAAAGGCACCCCAGGCAACACCGAAACCCCATCAGAAGATAATGGAACCTCAGGTGAATGTACCATCAAAAAGCTCTATTACACCCAAGAGTTATCCTCAGATGGCACCATCCTCACAGAAGCAAAAGATTATCACCCATACACTCAAACCAGCACCACAGCCTATATTTCCATAGACACCGAGTCAGACTATGAAATCGAAGGCTGGAAAACATCCACCACCAATACCACATTAAATACAAAGGAGCAGTTTGACAGTATCACCCCAACCCACACAGGAACCTCCTCCCAAGAAATCCTCCTAGACCAAGATACTGGAGAAAAATACCTTTACATCCTTTACAAAAAAACAGAAGTCAATCCAAATCCTTCTCAACCATATGACTTCCAGCTCCAGCAATCCCAAATAACCAAGCGAGTTACATTCCTTGATGGTACAGGACCAGCCAACACATCATCCTTATTCACCCACAACTTCACATGGACAGCATCAGCCCCAACCCAAACATCCTGCACATCCCATGGAGGCAACGGACACCATCTAAACTGTAGTAAAGAATGGGATGAAGAACCACGAGAAGCATCTGGAACCCCAGGAACCCCAGGATATGATGCAGGCTCCTCAGGAGTAAGACATTCCCACTCCAACTCATGTTATGATACCCCATGTACCTCATGGCAATGGACAGACAACACCACCAGCCTAGGCATCACCCTTGATACTTCCTCCATCAACAAAGCAGTAGTATCAAAAAATGATAGCATCACCTACAACCAGCCAGCAGTAAACACCATAACCACCAGCAACAAATATTATAAAGACAACACCAGTACACGTTCAGGAACCTCACAAAACACCCAATCAATCAGTAACTTCAATTACATTACAGTATTGTTTAGAGGGCAAGACCACCTCACCTTAGCAGATTGGAAAAATGGTGGAGCAATATCCTACTTAACGAGCTTGGCATATGATTCAGCATATAACTTTAAATCAGCCAACACCCCACAGGGCACACGCAAATCTGGTACCGAGTATAATGAAACCTTTGCAACTAGATTTATAAACAGGTCACCTGATATGTCAACTACTTATAAGGCAACAGTTGGTTCAGCTGGAATATGTTCAACCACATCCTCATCCTACAGATTTGACACCAGCACTGCTCTCACCATTAATGGTATTGTAGTAAATGACCCAGTAGGGTTTATTTTTTTGCACATTTTTAGAACAACAGACACATATAAAATACAATCATAATTCATCAGATAAAATCAATTCACATGTGACAGCTATGGTCATATTCATACTATATTTATATTAAAAACACTTATTTCTTTTTCGCAACAATGGGCTTGGCAAACAGCTCAGCAAATCCCTTATGTGAAACCAGATAGTTTATATCGTAAGCTTTAGACGATGAAGGCAGTTTGTCTTTTTTAGTGACACTATGAAGGGCATAGGGAATATCATCACTTTGCAGTATCTGACGCAGATATTTATAAGCCATATCAGATTCATTTTCATTCCAAGACCTTAGAACAATTTTATTCTGCAAGCCTTTTGAGTTTAGATAACCTTTTTCACCCTGCAATTCTTCCCAAGAGTTACGCTCCATATTATCAACGCAGTAGGAGACTTTTGTATCAAATTCATCATATCTAGTTACAACAGTATTGTGAATAATGCCATAAGTCCAAAGCTCTCGAATAGCCTTGCCAGTCACTGACTCGTCAAAATTACAAATCATATGATAGTGCCAGTTCTTATTAGTTTGTCTGCTGAACACAGCAAGATATCGGAAATCATCATATTGGTGTCGTATACGTTTGATAAATTTCTGGAATGCTTTATGACAAGTTTGTAGGTCATTTGCATTATTAACTATTCGACTGTCAAAAGTCAGTGTGACAAACTGCACATTTGGAATATGGAAATTGATATATGCAAGGGTTTTAAAGGTAGAGCGTCTTTTCTTCACACGCTTTGCATAGTTGTAGGTTGCATATTTGCCAGTATTCTTTTTGGCAGAACTTTTAAGAGGAATTTGTTTGTCATTTTCTTTATTATCTTTATCATTTTCAGGTGGAAATGGAGTCAGTACAGTCTTTAGTGCATCACTCATGGGTGCAGGAATATAATCATCTGGTAAGCTATCATCTGCCCCTAAGCGTTCCTTATATTCATTTGCAAAATCATCTGATACACCAGTCCATGTGGTAATCTTTGTACTTCTGTTTGTTATTTCCAGTTTGAAATGTTCTGCCATACTTTTCCTCGCTCACAATTTTATAGATTCATAATAGCACAGATTAGTATTGTTTGGAATCATTGTTGATTAGACCGATAAAGTAGGCATTTGATTCAAATTAATATATACACCCACTCAAAGAGAGGAAAAAAATACTGCTGATAGTATGGAAATACATTTGATAATGTAATCAATACAGTTGCTAAACGAATTAGCATGGAGAGATGCTGCAAAGTAAAAACTCCTTACAGATTTAAGCACTTATGATTGAGAAGAAAGAAAAAATATTTTTGATAAGGAGGATACAACAATGCAGGTAAAATTCAAAGGCTGCAGGACAGGAAAGAAAATCAACATTTCTATGGTCATACCAACAGGAGAGCAGAAAACAGTCATTACAATGGAGATGCCACAGGGAGGAGACTGGAGGGCAGATATGGAATGCTATGATAAGGTCTTATCTGCGTATGAGGAACGCTTGAATAAAGTGATGCAATCAGCTCAACAGCAACAGGCAGAAGATACAGAGCAATTAGAAGAAGCATAGGAGGCAGTTAAAATGGCAGTAAGATTTAAGAGTGTCAGACAGAACAACATTATAGGTTTAATGATGATATATCCAGATGGTCATCCACGCAATGTACTTATGGCTGAATTGCCTATGGATGGAGACTGGAGAGCAGATGTAGACTTCTATGATGAAATCGAGCAAGCCTACAAAAAGCGTTTGCGCAGAGCACTTCAAAACTAAATACAATTCAACACATGCAAAAGCATTACCCCAGCGGTAGTGCTTTTCTTTTGTCTATCACAACCTAAAATTGCTACAGTTTCTAGGACTAGTGAGAAGGCTCTGAAAAAGCAGCATTTTATATCACTTATAAAAATGTGGATTTTTGAAAAATTCAATAAAGAAAAAAATATGGAAAAAACAGAAAAAGTGAATCAATATTTTTACTAAACAATTTATTTTTATAAAAAATCAGCATGAAAATAATAGAAAAATAGCAGTTTGGGAGAATAAATAGATAGTGAGATAAAATGTACCGATAATCACCATAGCATAAATACCTATCAAAAACAGTTCGCAAACATACCCAGCAAATTACTCAAAAAATAACCCCAGTAGAAACCGATACAAATTCACATAGTAAATAACACCTATAACTACATTATGGGTTTATTTATATGCAATCTTTCATTTTCCCAACGTATATATCAAAGAAAATTACAACTAGTTTTTTAGGCGTTCGTCAAATTGCACAACGGACTCATGGAAGAAAAAATACAAACTCATCTGGAAAATGAGTTTATGACATCCCATTTTTATGAATTTTTGGGGAGCAAAAAACAGAAAACAGAGCCAAAAAGTTTGGAACCCCAAGTTGCTTACATTTTGCCATTTGTGCGGTAACATATAAGTGTAATTACAAGGAGCTCCTAAAAAACAACTATACAGGAGGAAAATGAAATGGACAATTTAACAACAGGCACACCAGCACCGACAGTAGGTGCAGACACAGTACAAGAAGTACAGGAGATACCAGCACCAACAGTAGATGCAGTAACAACCAAACAGGCACAGCAAGACAAGTCAGCACGCTTCAAAGAAAAAGCCGAGAACCAAGCATCAAAGGTGATGGCAGAGATAGAGAAGCTGCAAAAACTCTCAAACAAGAAATACTACACCTATTCAACAGAACAAATCAATGAGTTGTTTGGAGCAATTCAGAGTGCACTTGATGAAACCAAAGTAACATTCACAGCAACCAATGCAGAAAAGAAGAAACTGTTTACCTTTTCTGCATAGACAGTAAGGCAACACAACAATCTATCTGGCAGAGCAATCTGCCAGATACACAGAACATTATAAGGAAGGAGGAGGTTTTTAAGGTGGAGAGATTAAAGCACGTAACGATTTATCATACTCAGATAAATACTTGGAACAGTATTTATCATGGAAAAGCAATGGAATGAATATCAAGCTACAGAAAGTCATAAAGATGTAAAAAGCAAGATAAGAGAACAAGACAATATGCAGAATATGGAAACATATTCACAAGAGATAGTACAGGGAAATAAAAAGGTGCATATCACCTTGGAATTTCCCTATACAGTAGACCCTAATGATGCTAAAAGATTTGAGCATATGCTAAAAGAAGTTTATTTAAACAAAATTCAAATAGGGTCTTTACAAAGGAGTTCCCAAGCGGTATCATTCCCACCCCCAAAAGGGAAATGTGAAACAAGTTCACAAGGAGGAATGAGCCATGAGTAAACGAGTAAGAACATTATTAAGAGTGTCTTCAAGACAGCAGCTACATGATGATGACATACCAATTCAGCGTGCAGAAGCAGAGCAGTTTATTGCAAAACAAAAAGACTGGGTGTTTGATAAAGAATACCTTGAAAAAGGAATATCAGCCTACCATAATGGAGTGGACGATAGAGAGGTGCTTCAAGAAATCATGCAGGACGCAAAGCAGGGAGAGTTTGAAATTCTCCTCGCTTATATGTCAGACCGAATAGGCAGACAGGAAGAGTACAGTTTCTATGTGGCAGAACTTAACCGCATGGGAATTGAGGTCTGGACAATTAAGGATGGACAGTTAAAAACAGAAGAACATATTGATAAACTGCTCAACTATATCCGATTCTGGCAGAACGAGGGAGAATCAAAGAAAACAGGTATGCGAGTGCATGATACCATGGTGGAAATGGTAAAGGATGGAAGGTTTGTAGGTGGAAAAGCTCCCTATGGTTACAAGCTAGTCCTGTCTGGAGAGATAAGCAATCATGGAAGAGCATTACATAAGCTTGTAATTGTTCCAGAACAAGCAGATATAATCAGACAGATTTACAGTTATGCAGTCAATCAGGGGATGGGGTATCAAAAGATAGCAAATACTCTAAATGAAAATGGTGTGCCAGCACCTATATTGGATAAGTGGAAGGGTGGAACAGTACGAAGCATTCTTACAAATCCTATTTACATGGGTTACATAGCATACAACAGAAGAAAAAATGGTCATGCAAACAGTACACGCTTAGACAGAAAAGAATGGACTTATGCCAGAGAACAGAATCCAGAGATTGCAATAGTATCACAGGAATTGTGGGAGAGGGCACAGGAAATCAGAGAAGCCAGAAAGAATAAAATCAATGCTGCAAGGCAGGCTACAAATGAGTTGTATATGGAGCAATATAATGTACCATTCTCTACAAGGGGCAGACTTGCACTTACAGGCATGGTTTATTGTGGTTACTGTGGAAAGAGATTAAAAAACACCGGCTATGCAAACCACTGGACATGTAAGAAAACAGGGGAGAAAAAAGTCTCATACGTAGGGCGCTATGGTTGTCCAAATGGGTGTAAGCCTAGAAGCACTTACTCACAGGAATATTTAGAAAGCATAGTATTTGCTACAGTAGAAACATATCTTGAAAATCTAAAGAAAATAGATATATCTAAGGAATTGGAAGCTATGCAGGAACAGCAGACAAAGGACATTAAGCGTGAAATCAAGGACTTAGAAAAGACAATAAAAAGTCTTACAGCAGATATAGAAACACTAGAAGAAAAATTACCCGAAGCAATAAGAGGTGAATTTGCATTCAGCGTTGATAAATTATCTGCTATAATATCAGATAAAGAGACTTCAAAAAAGGAAATAGAAGCAAACAAAAGCAGATTACAAAAGCAGTTGGATGAGGTGTCTGTACAATCCAATGAATTATTGGCTTATGTTGATGCAATGCCAAAATGGAGTGAGATTTTTAAAGAATCAGATACACAGACAAAGCAGATGATACTATCCACTCTGATAGACAAAATCATAGTAAAAGATGATGATATCACTATAAAATTCAAGATTCGTCTTGATAATTTTTTGGACGAAAAATTACTTGAATCCAGTGGTGTGGATGTACAGGGGACGTGGATACGATTTTACGATAACTTCTTCTACGGCGTATGATCAAAAATGGATCTATGGCAGAAATGTGTTCGAAGAGATCGACTATCTGGTAGATTCCATTTTTACCAACTATTTGTCAAGGCCCGGTGTACGACAGCCCATTTTCACATCGTATTGTGACGGTAATCGGACTACCTGCCGGGGGCTGAGCCAGTGGGGCTCCAAGTCATTGGCGGATCAGGGATATTCTGCTATTGATATCATTCATTATTATTACGGCAATGATATGTATATCAATTCCGCAGATATTATTTCGGGAGTGCCTTCTTCCTGGCCGGGGTATGATCTGACTATCGGTTCTTCCGGGGAAAAAGTCCGTCAGCTGCAACAGCAGTTGAACCGGATCGCCAGAAATTATCCGGCGATTCCTACGTTGACACCCGACGGAATCTATGGCTCCGGTACTGCGGAGGCTGTCCGGACGTTCCAGAAGATATTTAATCTTCCTCAGACCGGAATCGTGGATTATCCTACATGGTTTGAAATCTCGGATATTTATGTGGGAGTGACACGTATTTCGGAGCCGGATGCGTAGTAAATGGGAAGTTACGCGAGCAATGAGCCGCGTAACTTCCCATTTACCATGTTGTAACAAGTGTAATTCCAACAATTTTCCCGGACAAGCATAAAAACCGCTTGACAGATAAAAATAAATAACGTATTATTGTATTAAATGAATAATACAGTAAAACAACAAGACAATGAGGGACCCGGGGAGGCATCGATAGAAACGATGCGTGACAGGTAATAAGAAACAGAAAATAAGAAACAAGAAAGGATGATAGGAATGGCGTGGGAATTGGATGCTGACAGACCCATATATGCGCAGCTGGTGGAGCGGATCCAGAAAGAGATCGTGTCCGGCAGATATCAGCCGGGAGAGAAGCTGCCGAGTGTCAGAGATCTTGCGGCCGTGGCGGCGGTGAACCCGAATACGATGCAGAAAGCTTTTGCGGAACTGGAGCGGAGCGGCCTGATCGTGACACAGCGCACCAGCGGCAGAACCGTGACGGAGGACACTGAGCTGATCGGGAATACCAGAGAACAGCTGGCAGCCGGGCATGTCCGGAATTTTATCAACAACATGCAGGAACTGGGATATCAGAGAGAGGAGATCCGGAATCTCTTCGATAAGGTACAGGCCTGACAGGGGTGCAAATTTATGATGAAAATAAAGAGAGGCGGAAATAGAAATGAATAATCTGGTAGAAATTGTAAATCTGACCAAGAAATATGGTGCCAATGTGGCTGTGAACAATCTGACCGTAAGTCTCCCCAAGGGGAAGATCATTGGCCTGTTGGGACCCAACGGCAGCGGTAAGACGACACTGATCAAAATGCTGAACGGTCTGCTGACACCGACGGAAGGCACTATTATGATCGACGGAAATTATGTAGGACCGGCGACCAAGAGCAAGGTAGCTTATCTGCCGGACCGCACGTATCTGACCATGAATCAGACGATCCGGGAAATCCTGGATTTCTTTCAGGACTTTTATACAGACTTTTCCAGGGAACGTGCGGAAGAGATGTTAAAGAGTCTGGGGATCGATCCTGCAGTGAAAATGCGGACATTGTCCAAAGGTACGAAGGAGAAGGTACAGTTGATCTTAGTGATGAGCAGGAATGCCAGCCTGTATATTTTGGATGAGCCGATTGCCGGTGTGGATCCGGCAGCGAGAGATTACATCCTGCGCACCATTATCAACAACTACAATCCGGAAGCCACCGTGCTGATCTCCACTCATCTGATCGAAGATGTGGAGCAGGTGCTGGATGAAGTGATCTTCATGCGCTATGGTCAGCTGGTGTTATATACATCCGTTGACAATATCAGAGAAGAGAAAGGTAAGTCTGTAGATGCTTACTTCAGGAAGGTGTTCGCATGTTAGGAAAGTTAATGAAATATGAATGGAAAAATATCTGGAAAGCCGGTACACTGATGCTTCTGGGAATGCTTGTGGTCACCGTGATTGGCTGCGTGGTATTACGCATGCCGGGAGGAGTGGTAACAGGACTTCTGGACAACAATGATATAAATGCGACACAGAGCTGGTTTGTACTCTCATCCTTTGTGGCAACACTGATCCTGTATGTGATCATGCTGTTAGCGTCCACCTGGGGCATGTTGATCTTTCTGGGCATCCGCTTTTACCGCAGCATGTACACCGATGAAGGCTATCTGTCCCACACTCTGCCGGTGACAACCAATCAACTGTTTTTAAGTAAGGTACTGGTCTCCGGAATCTGGTATCTGTTCATTTCGATAGGCATTGGTATTTCAGTGGTGGCACTGGTCGTCTCTTTGATGACAGGACTTTTAAATATTGGTGAACTGAGTGGTGTACTGATACAATATAATGGAAATATCTGGGAATTCCTGGCAGATGCTTTTTATGAACTTGGCAGAACATACGAAGAAGAGATGGGAATCAATCTGCTGCATTATGGGATTACACTACTCTTAACCTATGTGGCAGGACCTTTCATTACTATGGTCACCCTGTTCGGAGCGCTGACCATCGGACAGCTTTCCTCCAAACATAAAGGCCTGATGGGAATCCTGGCATATGCCGGCCTGACGATCCTGTCTTCCATCATCGGAAGTACTGTACAGAGTGCCTTCATGTTCGGTACAAATGTCATGAGCAGCTCCGGCGGATTTTCGGTAACGACCAATATGGCCTATGACATTAACGTGATCACCAGCCTGCTCATTGCGGCCATCATGTACGGCGTATCTTATTACATCATGAACCGAAAATTAAACCTGGACTAACCGGGTCTACACCTTGCCCTCAACTGGTAAATTTGGTATAATAAATCCAAATGACAACAGGGAACGGGTGAAGGTGCATGCAGGAGATTATTGATAGAATTTTAGGAGGAAACTTCGATTATGAGAACGGTTCTTTGGAATTCTCCTGCGCTAAAATAGAGATTTCCCTGTCACAGGGGACAATATATGAGGGCTCTTTTCACATTCTTTCTGCGTCGGAAGGCTATGTAAAGGGATCCGTGATCTCGGACCATCTTCGGATGGAATGTATGACGGATCAGTTTACCGGCTCCGATGCAGAAATTTTTTACTGCTTCCACGGAGAAGATCTGGAGGAAGGGGATGTGATCAAGGGCTCTTTTTCCGTAGTCAGCAACAGAGGAGAATACAATCTTCCTTTTGTGGTGACGGTGGAGCATGGGATGTTGAATTCTTCCATCGGGGCTATCCGGAATCTGTTCCATTTTGCCAACCTGGCGAAGAGCAACTGGAAGGAAGCTGTGCGGCTGTTCTATGATCCGGAATTTCTGCGGCTGTTCCAGGGGAACGATGCCCATTTCTATGACAGTTACCGGATCCTGTCCACTTATGAGGGCAACGAACAAAATGTGGAGGAATTCCTGATCTGTATCAACAAAAAGCAACAGCTGGAATTCCTGACGGAAGAGAAAGAACTGGTGAAAAAACTGCCTCGCAGCGCAGATAATTACGGCGTCACGGAGAACAATCTGACCATCGTGAGGAACGGCTGGGGATATACGAATCTCCAGATCGAGTGTGAGGGTGAATTTGTCTTTACGGAAAAGGAAAACATTACAGACGATGATTTTCTGGGAAACCGTTGCCGCCTGCCGGTCTACATCGACAGCAGCCTGTGCAGATCTGGCAAAAATTTCGGTAAAGTCTACATATATAATGCTTATACTTCACTGGAGATCCCGGTCATGGTACAGCTGGGAGACGGTGTAGTGGCCCGGCATGCGGATCACAGTCATATGCAGTGCATCACCCAGATCATGAAATATTATGAAGAATCGAGACTGAAAAAGATCGGTACGGGAACCTGGCTCGCGGAGACCGGCAAACTGGTGGAGCGCATGGTGACCATGGATGAGAAGGATGTGCCGGCGAGACTGTTCCAGGCACAGCTTCTGATCACAGAGGAACGCTACAATGAAGCCGGATGGATCCTGGATCACGCGGCGGACATGTTGGAAGCCCAGGGAGCTACCGGCGGAGAACAGTGGGCTTACTATCTGTATCTGACCACACTGATCCACAGGGATCCCCAGTATACACTGCAAATGGCGGAGCAGGTGGAACAGATCTACCGCTATGACAGGACCCGCTGGCGTGTGGCATGGCTGCTGTTGTATCTGTCGGAGGAATACAATCGTTCAACCTCCGGGAAATGGATGTTCTTAGAAAAACAGTACCAGTACGGCTGCACCAGTCCGGTGATCTACCTGGAAGCACTGGCCCTTTTGAACGGCAATCCGGCGCTGTTACGTAAATTGAACAGTTTTGAACTGCAGGTGTTGAACTTCGGTGTCCGTCAGGATGCGGTAAACGACAGCCTGATCGAACAGCTGTTGTATCTGTCGGGAAGAGTCAGAGAGTATTCTCCACTACTGGGCAGAATTTTACGAAGACTGTATGAGAAAAAGAAGGATGTGCGGATCCTGCAGGAGGTGTGCAGCCTTCTGATCAAGGGAAGTAAGACGGGACCGGATGCCTTCACGTGGTATCAGATGGGTGTGGAAAGCCATCTGAGGATCACGAATCTCTATGAATATTATATGGCATCGGTAGATCTGGATTCTGTGCTGGAGCTTCCGAAAGTGATTCTGATGTATTTTTCTTTCCAGAGCAATCTGGATTATGAACATAGTGCGTTCCTGTATGCGTATCTGTTAAAACACCGGAAAGATTATGAGGAACTGTACGAACATTACGAGCCGAGAATGGAGCGGTTCGTCATTGACCAGATCCAGAAGAAGCATATTAACAGACATCTGGCAATACTGTATCAGGAATTCCTGTCTCCGGCCATTGTAACGGAAGTTATGGCGAAGCCTCTGTCCCGTCTGTTGTTTGCCCATATGGTAAGAGTGGATGACAGCAGAATGCGTAAGGTGATCGTCAGCCAGCCGGGGAATCTGATACTGTCCGAGACGCCTCTGCAAAACGGCACGGCCTGGGTAGCAGTCTACGGGAATGATTATACCATTGCCTTTGAGGATGCATATGGTAACAGGTTCCTTAAAAATGTGGAATATACCCTGGAAAAACTGCTGGTACCGGGGAAATATCTCAGACTTCTGGAACATTATGTGCCGGATACGGCGGAACTGGATCTGTATTTCATGGAGAACGGCAGAACAGAAGAGACCATATCTTCCACAAAGCTGATGCGGATGGCTAGACTGGTGGAAAGCGATGCCGTGGAGCCGAAGCTGCGCAGTGAGATTGCGGTACAGCTGGTACAGGCCTATTTCGACGCGGATAATTTGCAGGCACTGGATGAATACCTGCAGGAGCTGCAGGGGGACGGCTTTACGGAGGAACAGCGGGAACTGATCCTGCGTTTTCTGGTGCTGCGGGGAAATTATGAGAAGGCATATGCCTGGATCGAAGCATATACCCCTTATTTTGTGGAGGCCAAGATCCTGTTGCGGCTTACGGACGGTGTGATCACGCAGTCGGTCCATGAGGGAGAGGCAGTCCTGTATGCGGCGGCATTGACGGCGTTCCGTAAGGGAAAATACAACGGTGGAATTTTAGAGTATCTGGTGCGTTATGCCACCGGTACCACGAAGGAATTGCGTGACATCTGGAAAGCGGCAAGATCCTTTGAGATAGACTGCTACAGCTTAAGTGAAAAGATATTGCTGCAGATGCTGTTCTCCGGGGCATTTGTGGGAGAGCGGATGGATATTTTCCGTTATTATGTATCCCAGGGAGCCAGACAGGAGATCGAGGAAGCTGTGCTTGTACAGAGCTCTTATGATTATTTCTGCCGGGAGAAGATCACGGAGGAATATGTATTCCGGGAGATCCGTAACTGCTATCTGCGGGGAGAAGAGACCCAGCGGATCTGCAAACTGGCTTATCTGAAATTCTATGCGGAGAATAAGGACAAGCTGGAGCGGGAAGATGAAACTCTGGTCCGGAATTTCCTGGAGGAAATGATGAAGGACCACATTCATCTGAACTTTTTCAGGGAATATCAGGACTGCCTGCCACAGCTGCAGGAGATGAAGGACAAGACTATCGTGGAGTATCACACAAGAGGCGGCGTCCGTGCAAGGATTCATTATGTGATGATGCATGAGAACGGGCAGGCGGAGGATTACCTGTCGGAATATATGCAGGAAGTATACAGCGGTGTATTTTTCAAGGAATTCGTACTGTTTTTCGGGGAGAATCTTCAATATTACATTATGGAAGAATCAGAGAACGAAGAACAGCTGACGGAGAGCGGAAGCCTGCAGAAGAGCGATATTATGAATGAAAGTCCGGACAGCAAATACGAGATCATCAATGATATGATGATCAGCATGACACTGCAGGACGATACGACACTGGATCATCTGATCGAGGAATATTACCGCAGGGAATATCTGGATCACAGATTGTTCACATTGCAGTAAAGATAAAAAAAGACAGCAGGAGAGGAGGCGGAAGAACATGCGACTGCCGGGAAGTGATAAAGTTATAGTGGGTTATGACCTGGGGAAGGATTATGCGCAGATCAGCTGCTATGTCACAGGCAAGGAAGAAGAGATCACCACATTGTCTTCCGTTGCAGGCTCACAGGTCTATACGATTCCCCTGGTCCTGAGCAAGAGACAGGGAGTCAACCAGTGGTTCTATGGAAGTGAAGCCCTCCGGCATGCGGAGGAAGAAGAGGGAATCCTGGTGGAGCATCTTCTGAAGCTGGCAAAAGATGGGGAACCGGTGCAGATCGATGGAACGACTCTGGATCCGGTGGCACTACTGACTCTTTTTCTCAAGCGTAGTCTGGGAATGCTGTCCCAGATGACTTCCACAGAGCGGATCGGGGCCCTGATGATCACCTGCGAGGAACTGGATGCAGGAATGCTGGAGGTGCTGACGCAGGCAGTGGAGGCATTACACCTGAAGACGGATGCTGTCTGTTTTCAGAGCCATCGGGAGAGCTTTTATTATTACAATCTGTATCAGCCGGAAAATCTGTGGAAGCAGGGGAGCGTGCTGTGCGAGTATAGGGACAGTTCCATCCAGACTTATTATATGGAATGCAACCGCCATACGACGCCGGTGGTAACGTACATCGAAGAGCGGGAATTCCCTTTTCCGGTGGAAAAATCGGATGAAAAGTTCCTGGAGATCGCCACACAGCTATGCGAGAACCGGATGGTGTCCTCGGTATATCTGATCGGGGAAGAGTTTTCTCAAGAATGGATGAAAGAATCGCTACGCTATCTGTGCCGTGGACGGAGAGTCTTTCAGGGGAACAACCTGTTCAGCAAGGGTGCCTGCTACAGCATGATGGAGCGACTGCATCCCAGTGAAAACGGACAAAATCATGTCTATCTGGGACAGGATAAATTGAAATCCAATATCGGTATGAAAGTGCGCAGACAGGGAGAGGAATCCTATCAGGCACTGTTAGACGCCGGAATCAACTGGTACGAGGCGCAGAATACCATGGAGTTTTACCTGCTGGAAGGAAGAGCGGTGGAGATCCTGATCACGTCCCTGACGGGAAAGGGCAGCCGGATCGCCAGAATCGTGCCGGAAGAATTGCAGGAAGGAATCACCAGACTGCGGATTCAGGTGGAGATGAAGGATGAAACACATCTGCAGGTGGAACTGGAGGATCTTGGTTTTGGCAGCTTCCGAACAGCTACGCATCATATCTGGAAGGAAGAAATAGAGTTGTAGATCTGCCCGGGGCAGAGAAAATGAGGATGAAAAATGAAGGCAAGTCTGTGTGTAGGAGAATATTGCGAGAATGCCTATAATGTGGAAGGCCTGGATATCCGGGTCTATAGTATGGAAGAGTTGTGCTATTGCCTAAAGGAGAATGCATTCCTGTTAGACCTGTCCATCATGAACGATAAGCTGGTGGACTGGATCGGAGAAGAATGTAAAGTGTGGGAACTGGCAAAACAGCTCTACCCCATGGTACATAAGCAGGGATCCTTAAGTGTGTTCGTGGTGACGATCCTGCAATATGTGGGGATGTACGATCCGGAAGAAATCCTGCAGGTGGAGCAGGTACTGAAGCAGGGAGCCGGACTCAGCAATCTGGAGAAACGCAAGAGCCAGATCGACTATATGGTGGAAAAAAGAAAATATGCGGCAGCCATCCGTGGATATGATATGCTACTGGAGACCTGGAACCATCTGGAACAGGAAGGAAAGGAACTTCCGGCGGGAAAAGTCCGGGCGGCGATCCTGCACAATAAGGGTGTGGCGCTGACAGGGTTGATGTTTTATGACAAGGCGGCATATTACTTTAACGAAGCCTGGAAGACCGATCCGGACAGAGAACACCTGGATGCTTATCTGGCGGCAAAGAGAATGGAACTGACGGAGGATGCCTATGTGGCATTTGCAGCGCAGAATCCGGAAAATTATACGGAGTCCCTGGAACTGGAAAAGCGGATCGAGCAATTTGAACGGGAATGGGAACAGCAGCCGGAGTACCGACAGCTACGGCTGCGTGGTGACTGGCGGGTGAACGACAGGGTGAAATACGATGCGGAAAATGAGAGACTGACTCAGGCACTGAAAAACAGTTACCGGACAAGTGTCAGCGTATAGAGAAGACAGCAGGAGAGAATTATGGCGTGGTGGAACCGTTTATTTAAGAAAAAAGAACCGATACAGCAGGAAGAGGACTGGGAACAGCTGGTCTATACCCGCAACGGTGTGAATTTTGATGAGGAAGACCAGAGAAAACGTTACATTGTAAATTGCCTGGAGCAGATCGCAGAGGCTTCCAAGGAGATCGACCTCCTGACGGGAGAGTATACGCTGGTGACTTCTTATCTGACGGATACGGATGAGATTGAGGCCCTGCCAGCAGAGCAGAGAGAAGAGGTCAACCGGGTGGCCGGCAAGCTGGCCGGGCTGGAACAGGAACGCAGCAGATACCGGGAAAAGAAGAACCGTATGCGGGATGCGGACTTCTATGCGATCCGCAAAAGAGAGAACGAGATTGAAGAAGGCATTCAGAAGATTCGGGACGGCGAGAAATACGGCAATCTGATAAGGCAGGATCTGCACAGACTGGACGGAGAACGACATGCCTATGAATACCGGAGAAATGAGCTGGAGAATCTGATGAACAACCAACGGGGCATGGCTGTCATTTTCCTTACGGCATTGATCGTCTGTGTGATCATGCTGGTGATCCTGCAGTATGCTTTTGAAATGGATGTCTATGTGGGACTTTTTCTGGCAGTAGGTGCAGGAGCTGTAGCCATCTCCTATGTCTGCATCCGGTACATGGATGCAGGACGGGAACTGCAGCGGGTGGAGAAGACCATCAACAAGATCATCCAGCTGCAGAATAAAGTCAAGATCCGCTATGTGAACAACTGTCAGCTGATGGAATATCTGTATCTGAAGTACAATACGGACAGTGCAGCAAAGCTGGAAAAACAGTGGAAAATGTATCAGGACGAAAAGGAAGAGCGGAAGCAGTTCGCAGAGGCGGAAGCTAAGATCGAGTACTACCAGAAGCAGCTGGTACAGCAGCTGGCCGGTTACCGTGTGCAGATGCCGGAGCGCTGGATCAGCCAGACAGCTGCGCTTTTGGACAAGCGGGAAATGGTGGAGATCCGTCACGAACTGATCCAGAGAAGACAGGTGCTCCGTAAACAGATGGACTACAATCAGGAAGTAGCGGAGAGTGCAAGAAACGAAGTAAAAGACATCGCAGCCACCTATCCGAAATATGCCCAGGAGATCCTGGCCATGGTGGAGCGGTACGACCGATAAAGAATTGACAAGACACCTCTCGTTGTGTTACTATGACACCGTGTTAGCAATTTACCATGCTAAAGTATACGACGCGGCCAACAGTGAGTGGCAGAACGGGAGGATGTATTATGAAAAGAGTATTAGTGGCATTACTGGCAATCAGCATGGCAGCAGGTGCTCTTACCGGCTGTGGTTCTAAAGGATCTGAGAAAACATTTACCGTAGGTTTCGATGCGGAATTTCCCCCTTACGGATATCGTGATGACAGTGGAGAATATGTAGGCTTTGACCTGGATCTGGCAGCAGAAGTATGCAAGAGACAGGGCTGGGAGCTGGTAAAGCAGCCTATCGACTGGGATGCCAAGGATATGGAGCTTTCTTCCGGAGCCATTGACTGTATCTGGAACGGTTTCACCATGAACGGCAGAGAAGATGCCTACACCTGGACAGAGCCCTATATCGACAACAGTCAGGTATTCGTCGTAGCGTCTGCTTCCGGTGTACAGAACAAGGAAGAACTGGCAGGCAAGGTGGTAGCAGTACAGAAGGATTCCTCTGCGCTGGCTGCTCTGAACGATGAAGAAAATGCAGACAACATTGCACTGCGTGATTCCTTCTCCCAGCTGATCGAATATGCGGACTACAATACCGCTTTCATGGATCTGGAGCAGGGTGCGGTAGATGCCGTAGCTATTGATATCGGTGTGGCACAGTATCAGATTGCGCAGAGAGAAGAAGGAAAATTCGTTATGCTGCAGGGCGAGGACAACAAGCTGGCTGTAGAGCAGTATGCAGTAGGTTTCCTGAAGGGTAATGATGAACTGAGAGATACCGTACAGAAGACACTGGACGAAATGGCAGCGGATGGTACCTTCGCACAGATCGCTGAAAAATGGGGACTGACCGACAGCGTATGTCTCGGTAAATAATCAACTAAGGATAGTTAAGGAGTAGAATTCATGAGTTTGCTGACCATGAGTGCCCAACTGGCAGAGGGCTTTCTGATAACGGTGGAAATATTTGTACTGACCCTTTTGTTTTCCCTTCCTCTGGGGCTGATCGTAGCCTTCGGAAGAATGTCAGGATGTAAGGTGATCCGCATTATCTCCAAAATATACATATCCATCATGAGAGGAACCCCTCTGATGTTACAGATTATCGTGGTGTATTTTGCCCCCTTTTATGTATTCCGCATGCAGGTGGGAACGGGGTATCGTTTCCCGGCGGTGATACTGGCATTCGTGATCAATTATGCGGCATATTTTGCAGAGATCTACCGTGCGGGCATTGAGTCCATACCGGTGGGGCAGTATGAGGCTGCGGAGGTGCTGGGCTACAGCAAGGCACAGACTTTCGTGAAGATCATTCTGCCGCAGGTGGTGAAGCGGGTTCTCCCGCCAGTGACCAATGAGACCATTACGCTGGTCAAAGATACCTCCATGGCATTTACCATTTCCATTGCGGAAATGTTCACGGTGGCAAAGCAGATCGGAGCGGCACAGACCAGTGTGCTTCCCCTGTTGGCAGCAGGTGTGTTCTATTATATCTTCAATCTCGTGGTGGCTTCTTTCATGGAGTATCTGGAGAAGAAGACATCTTATTACAGATAGGAGCAGTGCGGAAATATGGTCCTTTTGGAAATGAATCATGTGAAAAAAAGTTTTGACGGCAACGGGGTGCTGAAGGATATATCCCTGAAGGTTAACGAAGGAGAAGTTGTCTCCATCATCGGCCCCTCCGGTTCCGGCAAATCCACATTGCTTCGCTGTGCAACGCTTCTGGAGAAAATGGACGGTGGTGAGCTGATCTATTTAGGGCAGACGGCAGCTTCGGAGAAAACGGATAAAAACGGCAGAATACAGTGCGAATATGCGTCCAAGGCAGAATTACATAAGATCCGGAAATGTTTCGGACTGGTGTTCCAGAATTTTAACCTTTTTCCCCATTATACGGTGATGAAAAATATCATCGATGCGCCGATCCATGTGGATAAGGTAAGCCGCACAGAAGCCGTGGCGAGGGCGGAGAAGCTTTTAGCACAGTTGGGACTGTCGGATAAGGCAGATGCCTACCCTTACCAGCTGTCCGGCGGACAGCAGCAGAGAGTATCCATAGCCAGGGCACTGGCACTGCAGCCCAGGATCCTGTTCTTCGATGAGCCGACCTCGGCACTGGATCCGGAATTGACGGCAGAAGTATTAAAGGTGATCAGACAGCTGGCAAGTGAACATATGACCATGATCATCGTAACCCATGAGATGCAGTTTGCCAGAGAAGTATCCGACCGCATTATTTTCATGGAACAGGGTGTGATCGTGGAGGAAGGTTCTCCCGAAGCACTTTTTACAACGGAAAATGCCCGGGTTCGGGAATTTATCGGAAAGTTGCAGTAAAAATATATTGATTTTTTTTCGCAAATCTGTTTATCTATTAGGTGTGGGTGTATCTTGCCCACACCTGTTTCAATAAAAGACTGAAAAACATAAGAATGCGAGGACTGATGGTATGAGCGTACAGGAAATGAAACCGATCAAGGAAGGCAAAGTTCGTGAGATCTATGACAACGGAGACACCCTGATCATGGTGGCAACTGACCGTATCAGCTGCTTTGATGTGATCTTGGACAACACAGTAACAAAGAAAGGAACTGTATTGACCCAGATGTCGAAATTCTGGTTTGATATGACTGAGGATGTGATTCCCAATCATATGGTATCCGCTGATGTTAAGGATATGCCCGAATTTTTCAGACAGCCGAAATTCGACGGCAACAGCATGATGTGCAAGAAGCTGAACATGCTCCCCATCGAGTGCATCGTTCGTGGATACATTACCGGAAGCGGCTGGGAAAGCTACAAGAAGAACGGTACCGTATGCGGTATCAAGCTTCCGGAAGGTCTGAAGGAGGCAGATAAGCTTCCCGAGCCCATCTATACCCCTTCCACCAAGGCAGAGATCGGAGATCATGATGAGAATATCTCCTATGAGCAGAGTGTGGAATATCTGGAGAAGCGTTTCCCCGGCAAGGGCGCAGAATATGCGGCCAAGCTTCGTGACTATACCATCGCTATTTATAAAAAATGTGCGGATTATGCACTGACCAAAGGAATCATTATCGCAGATACCAAGTTCGAGTTCGGACTGGATGAGAACGGCAACATGGTACTGGGGGATGAAGTATTGACTCCCGACAGCTCCCGTTTCTGGCCGGTAGACGGCTACGAGCCCGGACATGGCCAGCCTTCCTTTGACAAACAGTTCGCCCGTGACTGGCTGAAAGCCAACCCTGAAAAAGGCTGGAAGCTGCCGGAGGACATCGTGGAGAAGACCATTGACAAATACCTTCAGGCTTACAAGATGCTGACAGGCAAGGATCTGTAGGGTACGGTTTTTTAGTTTTTTTTCACGGGGCAGGCAGGAAAGGTAAGGCTTACAAGTGACGGACAACATTTATATTCAGACAGAAAATAATGACAAATTAAAGGAAGAATGTGGCGTTTTCGGCGTGTATGATTTCGACGGACACGACGTGGCATCCACGATTTATTACGGCCTTCTGGCATTGCAGCACAGAGGCCAGGAAAGCTGCGGTATTGCCGTCAGTGACACGAATGGGCCCAAGGGCAAAGTCTTAAGCAGCAAAGACATGGGACTGGTCAATGAGGCATTTACACCGGAACAGCTGGAGAAGTTAAAAGGTGACATCGGTGTGGGACATGTCCGCTATTCTACAGCGGGAGGATCCACCAGAGAGAATGCACAGCCTCTGGTACTGAATTATGTAAAGGGTACTCTGGGACTGGCCCATAACGGTAACCTGATCAATGCGCCGGAGCTTCGAAGAGAACTGGAGTATACCGGTGCTATTTTCCAGACCACCATTGATTCCGAGGTCATTGCTTATCATATTGCCAGAGAGCGTTTGAATTCCAAATCGGTAGAGGAAGCTGTGGGCAGAGCCATGACGAAGATCAAGGGAGCCTATTCCCTGGTGGTGATGTCTCCCAGAAAGCTGATCGGCGCCAGAGATCCTTATGGATTTAAGCCGTTATGCATCGGCAAGAGAGACAATGCGTATTTTCTGTCCAGCGAGACCTGCGCTCTTGATACGGTAGGTGCCGAGTTCGTCCGGGATGTGCTTCCCGGTGAGATCGTGACCATTTCCCCGGAGAAGGGAATTGAGTCCGATACCACCCATGTATTAAAGCCTGCGGAGACCGCCAGATGTATTTTTGAGTATATTTATTTCGCCAGACCCGACAGTTTTATCGACGGCGTCAGCGTATACGATTCCCGTATTCTGGCCGGAAAGTTCCTGGCTATGGATTCCCCGGTGGATGCGGATCTGGTCATCGGCGTACCGGAATCCGGCAACTGCGCAGCCATGGGATATTCCATGCAGTCGGGAATCCCTTACGGCATGGGCTTCGTGAAAAATGCCTATGTGGGCAGAACCTTCATCAAACCGAAGCAGAAGAGCAGAGAAAGCAGCGTTCAGGTCAAACTGAACCCTATCCGGGAAGCCGTGGAGGGAAAGCGTGTCATCATGATCGATGATTCCATTGTCCGCGGCACCACCTCCGACCGTATCGTAAAGATGTTACGGGAAGCCGGAGCCAAAGAGGTACATATGAGAGTCAGTTCACCGCCGTTTCTGTGGCCCTGCTATTTCGGCACAGACGTTCCGGCGAGAGACCAGCTGATCGCATATAACCGTTCCATCAAGGAGATCAGTGATCTGATCGGCACGGACAGCCTGGATTATCTGAAGATTGAGAGACTGGAAGAACTGGTGGGCGGTAATCTTGGCATCTGCAAGGGCTGCTTTACCGGAAAATACCCGATGGAACCGCCTGCGGAAGATATCCGCGGAGAATTTGACAAATAAACAATAACTATTCAGAAAACCGCAGAATAAGAAAAACTGATACGTCATGCCTGCATGTAAGTAGCAGTTTTCTTATTTGTAAGGTGACTCGAGTAGAGTCACCATCCCACACATGAACAAAATTAGCTGCGAAGCAGCGGGAAAGTATGAGAAGCATACGGTTTTGTGAATGTGAGGGATGGGTTTTGAATGGTTGCAATAAATTAGAAAATAAGAGGAGCAGACAAATGAGTACAGGTACAGACAGATATCAGAGCCCGTTATCCGAACGCTATGCAAGCAAGGAGATGCAGTATATTTTCTCCCCGGATATGAAATTCCGTACATGGAGAAAGCTGTGGATTGCACTGGCAGAGACGGAGAAAGAGCTGGGACTGTCCCAGGACGGTAAGCCCGTTATCACAGATGAGCAGATCGAGGAACTGAAGGCCCATGCTGAGGACATTAATTACGATGTGGCAAAAGAGCGTGAAAAACTGGTACGTCATGACGTTATGAGCCATGTGTATGCATACGGACAGCAGTGCCCCAAGGCAGCCGGAATCATCCATCTGGGCGCAACCTCCTGCTATGTGGGTGACAACACCGACATTATTGTGATGACCGAGGCACTGAAGCTTGTCAGAAAAAAGCTGATCAATGTTATGAAGGAACTGGCGGATTTCGCTGATAAGTATAAGGCACAGCCTACCCTGGCATTTACTCATTTTCAGCCTGCACAGCCTACAACCGTAGGCAAGAGAGCAACGCTGTGGTTACAGGAGTTCTCACTGGATCTGGAGGATCTGGATCACGTTCTGGGTACCATGAAGCTGTTAGGCTCTAAGGGAACCACCGGAACCCAGGCTTCTTTCCTGGAACTGTTCAACGGAGATCAGGAGACCATCGACAAGATCGATCCCATGATTGCAGCCAAGATGGGATTCAAGGAGTGCTATCCTGTATCCGGCCAGACTTATTCCCGCAAGGTGGATACCAGAGTAGCAAACGTGCTGGCCGGTATTGCGGCATCTGCTCATAAGATGAGCAATGACATCCGCCTGTTACAGCATCTGAAGGAAGTGGAAGAGCCCTTCGAGAAGAACCAGATCGGCTCCTCCGCCATGGCTTACAAGCGTAATCCCATGAGAAGTGAGCGTATTGCTTCCCTGTCCCGTTATGTGATGGTGGATGCGCTGAATCCCGCCATTACTTCCGCAACCCAGTGGTTCGAGAGAACGCTGGACGATTCTGCCAACAAGAGACTGTCTATTCCCGAAGGCTTTCTTGCCATCGATGGTATTCTGGATCTGTGCCTGAATGTGGTAGACGGACTGGTAGTATATCCGAAGGTAATTGAAAAGCACATGATGAGCGAGCTTCCTTTCATGGCTACCGAGAATATTATGATGGATGCCGTAAAGTTAGGCGGCAACCGTCAGGAACTGCATGAGCGTATCCGTGAGCTTTCCATGGAGGCCGGACGCAATGTGAAGGTAGAAGGAAAAGAGAATAACCTCCTGGAGCTGATCGCCGCAGATCCCGCATTCCCCATGGGACTGGAGGAACTGAAAGCATCCATGGATCCGTCCAAGTATATCGGACGTTCCAAAGAGCAGGTGGAAGCTTTCCTGAAAAATGTGATCAGCCCGATCTTAGAGGCCAACAAGGACTTACTGGGTGTAAAGGCCGAGATCAACGTATAAACGTTTTCTGCTGAAGTAATTTGTGGAAACGAAAACTATTCAGAACCTCATTCATCGGTGATCTTTTGATGTTTACATGGCTCTGAATCGTTACAGAATGATAAGAAAGCAGGAGACGAAAATGGGTGGATTTTTTGGAGTCGCAGCAAAAGAAGACTGTGTGTTTGATCTGTTCTTTGGAACGGATTATCATTCCCATCTGGGAACCAGACGTGCCGGCATGGCAGTCTACAGCAAAGAAGAAGGTTACAACAGAGCCATTCACAACATAGAGAATGCACCGTTCCGTACGAAGTTCGACAAGGATGTCAATGAGATGCACGGACATCTGGGCATCGGCTGTATTTCCGATTTTGAGCCCCAGCCGCTGATGGTGCGTTCCCATCACGGAACTTATGCTATTACCACCGTGGGCAAGATCAACAATACGGATGCCATCATCAAGGATCTGTTTGCGAAGGGACATTCTCATTTCCTGGAGATGAGCGGCGGTGACATCAATGCCACGGAGCTGGTGGCGGCCATTGTCAACCAGAAGGACAATCTGGTGGAGGGCATTCAGTACGCCCAGGAGATCATCGACGGTTCCATGACCTTACTGATCATGACACCCAAGGGAATCTATGCGGCCAGAGATAAGATGGGCCGTACTCCGGTGGCAGTAGGCAAAAAGGAGGGGGCTTATTGCGTCTCCTTTGAGAGCTTCGCTTATCTGAATCTGGGATACCAACCCGTGAGAGAACTGGGACCGGGAGAGATCGCCGTAGTGACACCGGAAGGTGTACGAACCCTGGTGAAGCCCGGCAAGGATATGAAGATCTGTACGTTTTTGTGGGTCTATTACGGATATCCGTCCTCATCCTATGAAGGCATCAGTGTAGAGAAGATGCGTTATCAATGCGGTGCCAAGCTGGCGGAGCGTGATAATGTAAAACCGGATATCGTAGCAGGAGTGCCGGATTCCGGTACCGCTCATGCAGTGGGATATGCCAACCGTTCGGGAATTCCTTTTTCCCGTCCGTTTATTAAGTATACCCCCACCTGGCCCAGGTCCTTTATGCCGACGATCCAGACCCAGAGAAATCTGATCGCAAAGATGAAACTGATCCCGGTACATGATCTGATCCAGGATCAGAGTCTGTTGTTGATCGACGATTCTATTGTCCGCGGCACACAGTTAAGAGAGACCACGGAATTCCTGTACCAGAGCGGTGCAAAGGAAGTACATATCCGTCCGGCCTGTCCGCCTCTGTTATATGGCTGCAAGTATCTGAACTTTTCCAGATCTTCTTCCGAGATGGATCTGATCACCCGCCGTGTGATCAAGGAGATTGAGCAGGAGGGCAGAGAAATCGATCTGAAGAACTATGTGAATCCCGATACTCCGGAATACGAGGAGATGGTAGGACGGATCTGCAAACAGCTGAAGTTCACCACATTGCAGTTTCAGAGATTGGATGATATGATTGAGTCCGTGGGCATCGGCAGAGAGAAGCTGTGCACCTACTGTTGGGACGGCAGAGAATAATGCGAAAAGAACTTCTAATCACTCAGAGCATAGGCTCTTTCGTGAAGAAGTTCTAAGTTTCGCATGGCAAAACGCTACGCGTTTTGAATATAGATGTAGGTTATATAAAATATAATAAATATTGATTTTACTTATACCATAAAGTGTTGTATACTGTAAAGGTGTGAGAAAGAGAAGCAGGAGTTTCTTTGGATCACCCGGAATAAGATATTGGATGTAGATTTATCACAGAAACTGTGGTAAAGAATGGAGGAAAACATGGTAAAGGCAGTTGTAGGAGCCAACTGGGGCGACGAAGGAAAAGGAAAGATCACAGATATGCTGGCAGAGAAAGCGGACATTATCGTACGTTTTCAGGGCGGCGCGAATGCAGGACATACCATCGTGAACAATTATGGTAAATTTGCTCTGCACACCCTTCCTTCCGGTGTATTTTACAATCATACCACCAGCGTGATTGGTAACGGTGTGGCATTAAACATTCCGATCCTGATGAAAGAGATCAAGTCTATCACAGACAGAAATGTTCCCATGCCCAGGATTCTGGTGTCTGATCGTGCACAGATGGTAATGCCTTACCATATTTTATTTGATCAGTATGAAGAGGAGAGACTGGGCGGTAAGTCCTTCGGATCTACCAAGTCCGGTATCGCACCTTTCTATTCTGATAAGTATGCGAAGATCGGTTTCCAGGTAAGTGAACTGTTTGATGAAGAACTGCTGCAGGAAAAAGTACAGCGTGTCAGTGAGATGAAGAATGTCATCTTAGAGCATCTGTATCACAAGCCCATGATCGATCCCGCAGAGCTGTTAAATACCCTGCATGAGTATCGCAATATGATCGCACCTTTTGTATGCGATGTATCAGCATTCTTAGATAAGGCACTGAAAGAGGGCAAGACCATTCTGTTAGAGGGCCAGTTAGGAACCATGAAGGATCCGGATCACGGAATTTACCCCATGGTAACTTCTTCTTCCACGTTGGCAGCTTACGGCGCCATCGGTGCAGGTATCCCTCCTTATGAGATCAAGCAGATCGTTACCGTAAGTAAGGCATATTCCTCTTCCGTAGGAGCAGGTGCTTTCGTATCTGAGATCTTCGGTGACGAAGCAGATGAATTACGTCACCGCGGCGGTGACGGTGGTGAGTTCGGTGCAACTACCGGACGTCCCAGACGTATGGGATGGTTCGACTGTGTTGCCACCAAGTACGGCTGTCGTCTGCAGGGCGCTACCGATGTGGCATTTACCGTACTGGATGCACTGGGATATCTGGATGAGATCCCTGTATGTGTAGGGTATGAGATCGACGGTGAAGTTACCACTGATTTCCCTGTTACCTACAAGCTGGAAAAGGCAAAGCCCGTACTGAAAAAGCTCCCTGGCTGGAAGTGCGATATCCGCGGTATCCGCAACTTCGATGAACTGCCGGAGAACTGCAGAAAGTATGTGGAATTCATTGAGGAGCAGATCGGATTCCCTATCACCATGGTCAGCAACGGCCCGGGAAGGGAAGATATCATCTATCGTGAGAGTCCTTTGAAGAAATAAATGCTGTCAAATGCGGAGAGATAGGATAATCTTTGATGGAAAAAACATCTGTAAAATGTGAATGAGAATGGAAAGGGCATGGTGCTGGTATGAGATCAGCCCGTGTCCTTTTTGGTATACGATGAATCCGGCAGGAATTTTGATTACACAGTATCTGGCTGAATGCAAACATTCGTAGAACGCAGTTTTGCATGGCTCTGAATAGCTACAGATTTTTACTGTGAAGGAACAAAAACCAGTGTCTGATAGTAATTTTGAGATGGAGACAGCGAGATATGATCAATAATCTGGAAGCGTATAAAGTATTTTATTATGTGGCAAAATGTGGGAGTGTGACCAAAGCGGCCGGGGAACTGTCAATTTCACAGCCGGCGGTCAGTCAGGCCATCAAGCAGCTGGAAAATACCCTGGATGCCGCCCTGTTCCACCGGGCGGCCAAGGGAGTACGGCTGACCAGTGAGGGAGAACTGTTGTATTCCTATGTGGCAAAAGGGTACGAACAGATCGAAATGGGTGTGAAGAAGGTTCACCAGATGCAGAATATGGAACTGGGAGAAGTCCGCATCGGTGCCAGCGATATGACATTGCAGTTTTATCTGCTTCCCTATCTGGAAAAGTTCCATGAACAGTACCCCGGGATCAAGGTGATCGTCACCAATGCGCCGACACCGGAGACATTGAATTATTTAAGAGAGGGACACATTGACTTCGGAATTGTCAGTACGCCGTTTCCGGAGAGACCTGATATTCAGATGATACCGGTGCGGGAGATTGAGGATGTCTTCGTGGCGGGAAGAAGATTTTTCAGCTACAAGAACCGGACGCTGGATTTTCAGAAACTGGAAAGTCTGCCTCTTATTTTCCTGGAGAAAAATACCAGCAGCCGCAGCTACATGGATGAATTTCTGGCGGGAAACGGGGTATATGTGCAGCCGGAGTTCGAACTGGCCACCAGCGATATGATCGTACAGTTTGTGAGACGAAATCTGGGTGTTGGCTGTGTGATGCGGGATTTTGCCAGAGATTATGTGGAATCCGGCTTGCTTTTCGAACTTAGATTCAATAAAATAATACCGAAGCGTCAATTCTGTGTCGTTAGGAACACGAAGATGCCTATGGCTCCGGCTGCGGAGAAACTGTTGGAGATCATGGAGCTGGACAGACAGGAAGAAGCGAAGATATAAAAGTGACGGCAAAAAGAGGATATACCGGCGGAAACGGAACTGCTTTGACTAGTAAAACGAATAGGAGAGAAGAGTTATGATACGCAATATAATTTTTGACATTGGCAATGTGTTGACAGACTATCGCTGGGAGGGATTTCTGGCGGACAAGGGATTTGATGCGGAAATGATCAAAAAAATCGCAAAGGCATCTATTATGCATCCGCTGTGGGCAGAGTATGACCGCGGTACCTGGACGGACGAGCAGGTTCTGGCTGCATTTGTAAAGGATGCACCGGAACTGGAGAAAGAACTGCATCAGGCGTTCGAGAATATCGCTGGCATGGTAACCCCCAGAGCTTACGCTATTCCCTGGTTACAGGAACTGAAAGCAAAGGGATACCATGTGTATTATCTGTCCAACTTCTCACACAAGGCAGAGACAGAATGTGCGGAAGCGTTGAATTTCCTGCCGGAGATGGAAGGTGGCATCCTGTCCTACAAGGATCAGCTGATCAAGCCCGAACCGGAGATCTACCAGCTGCTTCTGAAACGCTATGGATTAAAGGCAGATGAGAGCGTTTTCCTGGATGATACGCTGGTGAATGTGAAGGCGGCCGAAGAACAGGGTATCCACGGCATCCACTTCCTGACCAAAGAGCAGGCGGAAGAGGAACTGCGTAAGCTCGGCGTGGACTGCTAAATGGTTCGTAGCGGAGGGAGCCTTAGACCGGACGAACTCCCTGAGGGCTTTCTGCCACTTCGGGAGTTCTGTTTGTATTCAAAACGCCAATTTCTACGAAAAAAATACAAAAACATAAGATTTTGCTATGTAAAAAGTCTCTATTTTCGCTACACAAGCAAATAAAGAAATTCCGTACAAAAAATCCTGATTTCGGAACTTTTTTGTACGGAATTCGTTGTTTTGGGGCTTTTTACACCAAACTAACCTGCTATTTATTTTCGTTCTCCTTTTCTTCCGGATGGAAGTCTGCGAAGGTGGAGCGGTTTGTCAGTTTTCCAAACATCCAGGTGTAGATCCAGATGAGAAGAGGGATGGCCACGGTGGCTAGCAGGCAGGTGGCGAATAGCGCGTGGCTGGCGGAGCTGTCGAAGATCGCCGCAAAAAGCGTCACGACATATAAAAGCACCAGCAGAATAATTCCAATGATCGCGAAGATCTGTTTGGAAGTCATTTTTGTTTTCTTGTTTTGTGTATTTTTATCCTGTGACATTTGTATTCCTTTCGTTATTCCCATTCATAATTCACAAAAGAGCGTAAGTGCCGGTGCGGTTTGTGGATCCCAAAAGAGCGTAAGTGCCGGTGCGGTTCGTGGATCTCAAAAGCTGCGGGAGTGCCAGAACTGTCCGTGTGCCTCAGGGATTGCGGAACCGTCAGAGTTATTCGTGATTCTCAGAGGTCTCGGAACTGTGTTCCACATGTTCTTCGTTGGGTTCTGGAATCGTCATCAGTACCTTGATGATACGGTTCTGGTCGATACCCTGTACCTTCAAGTGAATACCGTTCTCCAGGGTAACTTCCTCACCATCCTCCGGCAGACGATCCAGACAGTCGATGATCAGACCGCCGATGGAGTCATAATCTTCACTGGTCAGATTTGTTCCAAGAACGTCGTTGATGTCATCCAGCTTCATGCTGCCTTCCACCAGATAAGTATCTTCTGACATCTTCTGGATCAGTTCTTCCTCGTCCTCATCGTATTCGTCACGGATCTCACCGACGATCTCTTCTAACAGATCCTCCAGAGTGATCATACCAACGGTAGCACCGTATTCATTCAATACGAAAGAGACATTGGTGGTCTTTTCCCGCATCTCATACATGAGGTCTGCGATTTTCTTGTACTCGTAAGTATAGTAAGCATCACGCAAAATGTTTCCCACATGGAAAGCACTCTGATCCTCCGTCAGGATAAAGTCCTTGATATTGATCAGACCGATAATATTGTCCTTGTCATCCTCATAGACCGGAAGCCTGGTATACATGGAATCCCGGAAAACTGCCAGAACATCGTCATAAGTAGCATCCAGACTGACCGTTACCATATTGATGCGTGGAATCATGATATCCTTGGCGTGAGCATCGGAAAAATCGAACACATTGTAGATCAGCTTGCGTTCCTCGGATTCGATGACACCGTCCTCATGACTGACGTCCACGTAGGTTTTCAGCTCGCTTTCAGTCATGGTGCTGGCTTTTTTGTTGGGATCGATATGTAACAGCTTCATGATACCGTGGGACAGCAGATCCACAATGAAGATGACCGGCGTGAGCACCTGCATCAGAAAATAGATTACATTGCAATATGTCAGGGCCAGCTTCTCAGAATACAGTATTGCCCAGGTCTTGGGTACGATTTCGCCGCAGAGCAGCACGACAATGGTCAGAACACCGGTTGCGATACCTACAGCCAGATTGATTCGCATAGCTAATGTTGTTGCCAGGGAAGATGCAGTCAGATTGACAATATTGTTGCCGATCAGAATGGTACTGATCATTTTACTGTAATTGTCCAGGACTTTGTTGACGCGTGCAGCACGCTTGCTGCCTTCCTCTTCCAGGGTACGCATCCGTACACGGTTGACCGTGGACAGCGCAGTCTCGGCAGAAGAGAAAAAGCCGGATAGAAAAATCAGAATTACGATAGAAACAAGTTGTATGACACCAGAGGTATCCAAAAAAGTTCACTCCTTCTTAAATAATAGTAGTAGGCATAAGCCCCATTTATAAGTTATTAAGCAACAATATACAATAGGACAGGAATAGTTGTCAAGTTTTCCGAATGATTTGAATATACATTTTACATAGGTAAAAAGGAGGAGCAACATGGAAAAAAGAGGCGAGAGAAAAGAAGGGGTTCCGGTGCTTGCACTGGCAAAATGTCTGCTGGCATCCTATGTGCTGACACTGTTGCTTTTATGTCTGTTGGCACTTTTATTGTATAAATTGCATCTGACGGAAGGAATGGTGACCATTGCAATCTCTACTATTTATGTCATAACTACCTTTATGGCGGGATTTTTGGCAGGAAAAAAGATGAAGACGCAGAAGTTTCTTTGGGGAGCACTGCTAGGGGCAGCATATTTCGTGATACTGGCGGTGGTATCCGTATTGATCAAAACGCCGGAAACTGCATTGGGCAATTCCTTCTGGACCACAATGGTATTGTGTGTGGCCGGGGGGACACTGGGCGGAATGTTAGGGTAAAATACAGAAATGGACAGGAATTTAACGGTTTTTGAGAAAAAAAGCTTTTACAAATGCCAAATACATGATATAATGAGCAAAAATGAGTTGCGTGTCTGTATGTTTATATACACGCTGGCGTCTATAGGCGCTTTGAAATCATAAGGAGGCTATTTTTAATGAAGCATATTAAGACTTTAACAACCAGAGATTTAAAGGAATCTATGAAAAAGGGCGGCTGCGGCGAGTGCCAGACTTCCTGCCAGTCTGCATGTAAGACTTCCTGCACTGTAGGAAACCAGAGTTGTGAAAAGATTAAATAATCTAAGAAAATGAGAAGAGACTAACGTAAGCAGCGATTCAGGTCGCTGCTTATTCTCTGTTAACTATTCGGAGCTGGAGATGACAGCGTATTCTTTGTCGGATGCTTGCATACGTAAGAAGATACGTCCGGCAAAATACGGCGAAGTAACCACATGAGCAAATAACATGCAGGCATGTTATTCAGGAAAGTCCGGAGGATGATTTTGCGAATGGGGTTCCGATAGTTAATGTTAATGTATTTTAAGCAATAAGAAGTAGAAAGAAGAGGAATAGAACTGTGATACACCAGTATAAGAGCAACGGCTATAATATCGTTATGGATGTGAACAGTGGTTCTGTCCATGTGGTAGATGATATTGTGTATGATATGATTCCGCTGGTAGAGCCTCTGGTGACAGAAGGTATCAAGGATGCGGACACCATCAAGGCTGCTGTACTGAATCTTGCAAATATCCCCTATCCCCAGGAAGAGATCACCGAAGCGGTGGACGAGGTCCTGGAACTGGAGAAGGCAGGACAGCTGTTTGCTCCCGATATTTATGAGAATTACATTTTTGATTTTAAGAAGCGTCAGACCGTAGTCAAGGCACTGTGCCTGCACATTGCCCATGACTGTAACCTTGCCTGCAGATATTGCTTTGCGGAAGAGGGTGAGTACCACGGCAGAAGAGCACTGATGAGCTTTGAGGTCGGCAAAAAGGCACTGGATTTCCTGGTAGCCAATTCCGGCAACCGTGTGAACCTGGAAGTGGATTTCTTCGGCGGCGAACCACTGATGAACTGGGATGTGGTAAAGCAGCTGGTAGAATACGGCAGAAGCTTAGAGAAGTCCAACAATAAAAAGTTCCGTTTTACCCTGACTACCAATGGTATCTTATTAAATGATGAGATCCTGGAGTTCGTGAATAAGGAAATGGGTAATATCGTGCTGAGTATCGATGGACGTAAGGAGATCAACGACAAGATGCGTCCTTTCCGTGGCGGACAGGGCAGCTATGACATCATTGTTCCCAAGTTCCAGAAGGTAGCGGAGAGCAGAGACCAGATGAACTATTATGTGCGTGGTACGTTCACCCACAATAATCTCGATTTCTCCAAGGACGTTCTGCATCTGGCAGATCTGGGATTCAAACAGATCTCCGTGGAGCCCGTTGTGGCACAGCCTACGGATGATTATGCCATCAGAGAAGAGGATCTTCCGATCTTAAAGGAAGAATACGATAAACTGGCAGTAGAAATGATCAAGCGTAAGAAAGAGGGCAAGGCTTTCAATTTCTTCCACTTTATGATCGATCTGCAGGGCGGTCCCTGCGTAGCCAAGAGACTCTCCGGCTGCGGATCCGGTACCGAATATCTGGCGGTTACTCCCTGGGGAGACTTGTATCCCTGCCATCAGTTCGTGGGTAACGAGAAGTTCCTCATGGGCAATGTGGATACCGGTGTGGTAAGAGATGATATCCGTGACGAGTTCAAATGCTGTAATGTCTATGCAAAGGACAAGTGTAAGAAGTGTTTTGCCAAGTTCTATTGCAGCGGCGGATGTGCTGCGAACTCCTATAATTTCCATGGCAATATCAATGATGCGTATGACATCGGCTGTGAGCTGCAGAGAAAGCGTATCGAATGTGCTATCATGCTGAAGGCTGCGGAAGCAGCAGAAGCTTCAGAAGAATAGAAAGGACAAAGGAAAGATGAAAAAAAGTAAAGCAATCATCATTCTGCTCTGCGCCCTTCTGGTCCTGCTGGGTGTCGGCTATGTGGATCTGTATGGCGTAGATGCGGAAGGAACTGCCAGTGCTTCAGACATAAGTCTGGGACTGGATCTGGCCGGTGGTGTCAGTATCACTTATCAGGTGGTAGGCGATGAAGAGCCGGATGCAACGGATATGGCAGATACTATTGCCAAGCTGCAGAAGCGTGTTGAGAACTACAGTAAAGAGGCTATTGTATACCAGGAGGGTACCGATCGTATCAATATCGAGATTCCCGGTGTAACAGATGCCAACAAGATCCTGGAAGAGCTGGGACGTCCCGGTTCCCTGTATTTCATTGCAGAGACAGACAAGGACGGCAATGCGAACTACTCTATGCAGGCAGTGACCGATGCACAGGGCAATGTAAGCTATGCGTACGCTCTGAATAAGACCATCGATGAACTGAAGGCAGATGGATCCATCATGCTGGAGGGTACAGATGTCAAGACTGCTACCGCAGGCTCTATCAAGGACCAGACGATGGGCAATTCCACTTATGCGGTAGATCTGGTGATGACGGAGGAAGGCACTAAGAAGTTTGAAGAGGCTACCAGAAATGCTTACGAGAAGGGCGAGACCCTGGGTATCTACTATGATGGATCCTTTGTAAGTGTTCCTTCCGTAAAAGGTGTGTTCTCCGATGGTAATGCACAGATATCTCCTATGAACTCCTATGAAGAGGCAGAGAGCCTGGCTTCCACCATCCGTATCGGTGGACTGAAGCTGGAGCTGGAAGAGCTGCATTCCAAGGTAGTTGGTGCACAGTTGGGTGTGGAAGCAATCTCCACCAGTTTAAAAGCAGCTGTGATCGGATTTATCGTAGTGGCTGTTTTCATGATTGCAGTATATTTCCTGCCCGGATTTGCTTCTGTCATTGCACTGGGTATTTATGTGGCATTGGTAGTATTGCTGCTGAACGGCTTTGACATAACCCTGACCCTGTCCGGTATCGCAGGTATCATCCTGTCTATCGGTATGGCAGTGGATGCCAACGTTATCGTCTTTGCCCGTATCCGTGAGGAACTGGCAACAGGCAAGACTGTTAAGAGTGCTATGCAGATCGGTTATGACAAGGCACTGTCCGCTATTATCGACGGTAACGTGACTACCCTGATCGCAGCGGCAGTGCTGTGGCTGTTAGGCCCCGGTACTGTCAAAGGCTTCGCACAGACGCTGGCACTTGGTATCGTATTATCCATGTTCACTGCACTGGTAGTGACCAAGTACATTATGAAAGCTTTCTACGCACTGGGACTGAAAGATACTAAGTGGTATGGTATCGGCAAGGAGCACAAGCCGATCAACTTCCTCGGCAAGAAGGGTATTTTCTTTGGACTGTCTCTGGCAGTGATCCTGGTTGGATTCATTACCATGGGAGTATATAAAGTAAACAGTGGTGATGCACTGAACTACAGTCTGGAGTTCAAGGGCGGTACCGCAACTACTGTTACATTCAACGAAAGCTATACCCTGGATGAGATCAATAGCCAGATGGTTCCTCTGATCGAGAGCACCACCGGCAGTGCAGTACAGATCCAGACCGTGCAGGGTTCCAATGAAGTTATCTTCAAGACCAACTCTCTGGATGTGGATCAGAGACAGGCTCTGAATCAGGTATTTGTGGATAACTTCGGCGTAGATGAGTCTCTGATTACTTCCGAGACCATCAGCTCCACCATCAGTAATGAAATGAAGTCCGATACGATCCTGGCGGTAGCAGTAGCAATCATCTGCATGCTGATCTATATCCGCTTCCGTTTCAGCGATATCCGTTTCGGTGTCAGCAGTATTGCCTGCCTGCTCCATGACGTGCTGGTAGTGATCACCTTCTACGCACTGGCGAGAGTATCCGTCAGCAATACTTTTATCGCGTGTCTGCTGACCATCGTAGGTTACTCCATCAACGCCACCATCGTAGTATTCGACCGTGTACGTGAGAATATGGCAGTCATGACGAAGAAGGATGACCTGCAGGAGGTTGTAAACCGCAGTATTACGCAGACATTATCCAGAAGCTTATTTACCTCCCTTACCACCTTGGTAATGGTAGGTGCTCTGTACATCTGGGGTGTGACCAGTATCCGTGATTTTGCATTGCCTTTGATGGTAGGTATCATCTGCGGTGCTTATTCCTCCGTATGCGTGGCAGGTGCTCTGTGGTATGTACTGAGAAAGAAATTCGCGCCGAAGGCAAAATAAGATTTCACATAGTAGAATGGAATCAAAAAAGGAGTCGGAATGAAATGTTCCGGCTCCTTTTAAAGTTAAGTTATGGTTATACATTCTGCTGCAAACTGGCAAGTTCCTTTTTCAGAGATTCAATCTCTGCGTCTTTCGCGGCATTCTCGGCAGTCAGAGTATCAATCTTCTTCAGCAGATACTGTTCCTGGAGTTCAGCATCCATTCGTGCCTGGCAGCGTTGTCTGACCATGTCATCCGCATTCAGATTATATAAAGTCTTTGTCGCTTCCATCAGGTATTCATCATTTTTAGCAGTCATAAGAATTTCCTCCCATGAAATAGACCGGAATAAAGCAGCCCATTTATCAATGCCATATGCTTTGTCAGCGTCAGTAGCCAATTCTATATGCTTTAAGTCTACCACAGAAAGTGTGAGTTTGTCACTATATTCAAAATGATCCTTAAGATTCAGTAATCGATATGTAGCATAGAACTCAGGGTGTTCCGGAAACAGGGTGTAGTCTAAAAAACCAATGTGAATTACAGGTTTTAATTCAGAATAATTTTGTCCTTTATTTAGTTGATCAAAGTTACGGCACAGATAACTCAGGGAACGTTCCGGCCAGTTGTATAGGTTATTCACCTGCATTTCCAAATTTATGAGAGTATTATTGTTCAACAAGACATTGGTATCGAGAACAAAATCTTTGTCTTCAATAGTTGCACCTAAAGTGATTGGATTGGTAATGGTGACGGACTTAATTGCGGATGGTGGCAGATGGAGCAGAGAACTGATGAGACCGATCAGAGCCTTTTGACTTAGCTGCAGGGCAGCGCGGAACATATAGTCATTGCGGAAACCGTAGTCAATAGGACCGGTAAGGTTCATGGAAAATACTTGTTTGTGTTTCATAGGCAGAATCCTCCTTAGTGTCATTAAAAGTTGCTTGAAAAATGGCGAAACGCCGGATGTAAGAAATTTAAAATAGAAATTGAATTGACTATAGCATAAAAAGAGAAGATGCACAAGAATTTTTATGGTACAATGTAATGAGTCTCAGGGAAAAACAATCGGCTGTGAAGCAGAATGTAGAGTGCGAAAGCACGAATACGTGAGCAAAATTATGAAAGTGGGAAAAGTATGGAAAAATGGTATGTAGCCGCAAAAAAGGCAGATTTTGATAAATGGGCGAAGGAATTTCATATCAGTCCGGTGACGGCGAGAATCCTAAGAAACCGGGATCTGACGGAAGAGAGTGAGATACAGAAGTTCCTCTACGGGAAACTGGAAGATTGTTATTCTCCCTGGCTGTTAAAGGATATGGATAAGGCAGTGGAGGAAATTCTAAAAGCGGTAAGGGAAGGGCTGCATATCCGGGTCATCGGGGATTATGATGTGGATGGAATCTGTTCTTCCTATATTCTGACCAAAGGTTTTCAGATGCTGGGGGCTCAGGTGGACACGGCTATTCCCCACAGAATCCATGACGGCTATGGATTGAACGAGCATCTGATCGAAGAGGCCAAAAGAGAAGGTGTCGGTATGATCGTGACCTGCGATAACGGAATTGCAGCGGCACCCCAGATCGCAATGGCAAATTCTCTGGGCATGCGGGTGATCGTTACGGATCATCATGAAGTTCCATATATAGAAGAAAACGGAGAGCGGAAGGAACAGCTGCCTCCGGCGCTGGCAGTGGTGGATCCCAAGAGAGCAGACGATACGTATCCTTTTTCCGGCATTTGTGGTGGCGTGGTAGCACTGAAACTGATCCAGGCGATCACGGAAAAGACAGGAAATCCGGGACTTGTAAATATTCAGGAGGAGTTACTGGAATTTGCGGCACTGTCTACCGTATGCGATGTTATGGAGTTAAAAGATGAGAATCGCATTCTGGTGAAGGAAGGGTTGAAGCGTATCCAGAAGGGATATAACGAAGGCTTGAAGGCGCTGATGGAAGTGAATGATATTGCGCCAGATCGGCTGAGCGCCTATCATCTGGGATTTGTGCTGGGACCCTGCCTGAATGCCACGGGAAGACTGGATACTGCCAAACGGGCATTGGAACTGCTGCAGAGCTTTACCAGGGCGGATGCCATGACCGCGGCGAGAGAGCTGAAAGACCTGAATGAGAGCCGCAAGAACCTGACAGTACAGGGAATTCAGAGAGCGGATGAGTATATTCAGGAACATCATATGGCAGAAGATAAAGTTATGGTGATCTATCTGCCGGAGGTACATGAGAGCATTGCCGGTATTATTGCCGGAAAAGTCAGAGAAAAATACCATCATCCGGTCTTCATTCTGACCAAGGGAGAAGATGGAGTTAAGGGTTCCGGACGATCCATAGAAGCCTATCACATGTATGATGCCATGACGCAGGTAAAAGAGTATTTTACCAAGTACGGCGGTCATAAGCTGGCAGCAGGCCTTTCCATGCGAGAAGAGGATATTGAACCGCTGAGAGCTGCTTTGAATAAAAAATGCACTTTGACGGAGGATGATTTTATTCCGAAAGTACATATCGATGTGGCAATGCCCATGGGGTATGCGGATGATGCGCTGGCGGGAGAGTTTGCCCTGTTGGAGCCTTTCGGCACCGGGAATCCACGTCCTTTGTTTGCCCAGAAGGGGCTGGTCTTTCAGGCGGGCTTTAAAATGGGTGCCAACAAGACCTGTGCCAGATTCCGGGTGAAGACACCGGAGGGTACGACACAGACGGTGGTATTTTTTGGAGATCTGGAGAAACTGGGAGCTTTCCTGGATGAAAAATATGGTGTTGGAAGTGAAGAGGCACTTTACGCCGGGAAAGGGAAATTCCCATTGTCCGTGGTATATCAGGTCAGCCAGAATACCTATAAGGGGAAAACAGAAGTACAGTTCGTCATGCAGAACTATTGTTAAATTTTTTATTTTTTGAACACAAAATGGACACATTTTCTCTGTAATATGTATTTCAGATAGTTGATGAACTCACTATCTCCCCCCCTCATAAGAAACCGAAAAGCCTTAGGTACGATGCCTGAGGCTTTTTGGTGTCCGGAGAGAAACTTACCGCAGTTTATAAAACCTCAAGACACATTTTAGAATTAAGTTAGAATTCGTACACACTCTGTACACATTTACCCTGTAATATGTATTTCAGATAGTTGATGAACTCACTATCTCCCCCCCTCATAAGAAAATCGTAAGGCCTCAGGCGCAACAGCCTGGGGCTTTACGATGTCTGGAAAAGCAAAATAGTTTCTGATAATGCTTGACGCCACCCGGAAGTTATGGATTATAATATAAAAATATGGATGATGCCAGGGTCAAAAGGTCTAAGCCCACATGAGCTTGCTCATAGGTGGGTGAAAGACCTTAGGACCCGCCCCGATATGAGCATAAAAGTGGGATGATAATCCCACGATATGCGAATATTGGGTAGGATTGTGGGAGTGCGTAGCACGGAACAATCCGTAGGCATCAAAGTCGGGGGCTTTTGACCCCGACATCATATGAATAAAAATTATAAAAATATAGAAGGAATAGCAGCACAAAAATGAAAGCACAGATTTACGAATGGAGACAGGCACTGAAAAATATTACCTTAAAAAATTGTGCCATAACTTTGTTGGGAAGTTTTATTCTGGCATTTGGATTATATAACGTGCACTCCATCTCCGGAGTGACGGAGGGTGGTGTGCTGGGAGCCACGTTGCTGTTGGAGCATTGGACAGGAATCTCTCCGGCGTTTACCGGAGGGATTATGAATATTTTATGTTATATCCTGGGATGGAAGCTGTTAGGCAAGGAATTTATCGCCTATTCGGCTCTGGCTACCGCAGGATTCTCAGGAACCTATAAAATCTGCGAGCAATTTCCTCATCTGTGGCCGGAACTGGCAAATATGCCCCTTCTGGCAGCACTGGTGGGAGCATTGTTCGTCGGTGTCGGTGCCGGACTGTGCGTGCGCATCGGCGGAGCCCCCAGCGGAGATGATGCCCTGGCCATGAGTATTTCCCATGCTACCGGCTGGAAGATCCAGTGGGTGTATCTGATGTCGGATCTGATCGTACTGGTAATGTCCTTAAGCTACATTCCGGTGAGACGTATCGGATATTCGTTGTTTACCGTGCTTATGTCCGGACAGCTGATCGGCCTGATCCAGAAATCCGGAAGTGCATCCCACAGTGATGCGGAGGGTCTTGCGACTTCCAAGTGTGAAATTATGGATTGATCTGGTAAATCTGAATTTCTCCGTTGTCAAAGATACAGGGCCAGGCGGAACGGAAGTAGTTTTCATCGACAGCGTAACTTGCCCGTTCCCAGGAAGAGACTTCAATATAATCGATGTCGTAAGTACGGATCAGATCTGCAGAAACAGCGGGAGTCTCATAAATTGTCCGGAAATCTTCGTGATATTCTGTGTGATAGAGACCGTGCATTGCCAAAAAGGTTCCCGCCCCGTTTAATACATTGCGCCCTGCAAGGGCGGCAATTTCATTTACATGCCTGTTGTTGGTAAGAAAACGGGATGTGGGAGAGGTATTTTGCTCGACGAATGCTGCAGCTTCCACCTGTGCGGAAGAATAAGCGGTATAATCGGATATTACCTCTCTGCACAGGGTCAGAACGGCAGAAAAGGTGCAAAGAAATACCATGCCGATCATGCAGAGGTATCGTGAAGAGGCTTTTTTCAGAGAACGCAGGAAATCAATTCCGTAATCGGCACTGAGGCAGCAGACAAATATATAAGTTATATATAATAGTTTATTATTGTCATATGTGTTAGGGGTGAAGGAAATGATTTCCACAACAAACCACAGGAGAAATGCCCCGGACATCACATCAAAATCTTCTTTTTTACAATGAATCATGGCAGGGACGAACAATAGCAGGATCGCACCCCAGTTTTTCAGATAAAACCACAAATAAGTATCGCCCTGATTTCCCCAGTTAAAATGCCCCAGCAAAAAGCCGGATTGCGTTGTCTGGCCAAAAGTCCATTCCAATAACTGCGGAAGTGCAAGAAGCAGAAGCACACCAAAGAAAACTCCCCAGGTGGTCAAAAACTTCTGCAGTGTATCATTGTTTGTACTTTTACCGGAAAAGCACCGGTACAGTAAGGACAGACCGTATAGCACGAGGGATGCCGCAACAAGGATGCCAAAACGAAAGAGCAGTACAGGTGCAACGGCAGCAGAACTTTCGTTCAGAATTTCCAGAAGAATCATACAGGTCACGAAACATCCGAGCAGAACGGCTCCCGGATGCGCTACCGGGGAAGTATTATGTGGCACGGACCGGTAAAGGCACAGCAACATCCAACAGGCACTTAAGATCAGGATGGCAACGAAGGAATGGGTATGGATCATAGGTAATGTCCCTGCCAGGATGCCGGCAGGGAGAAAACATTCTTTTTCCCCGTTCCGGATGGCCCGAAGCAGCAGCCAGATGGCACAGAACAGGACCGCATAGCCAAAGAGTGTTGCACGCTGTGGCAGGAGCATATCTGCGATGATATTGACCCAGCGGATATTCCGGTCGACCAGATTGGTGGGGGTAGTGTAATAGCCGGTAAAAATATCACTGAATTTATAACCGCCTTCTCTGCTCCAGTCAATGAAATATACGAAGCCAAGACCGCCGTTATAGAAAAATAAGACCCAGGCAGCCAGAGATTTGGCGCGATCATGGAACAGAACATCGGCAATGGCATAAAATCCCGTTATGACCTGAAAAAAGGCAAAATACATAGGGAGCATATAAGCATAGCGCAGGGATGCACCAAACAGGTAAATACTGGAAGAAATACTGTCGCACAGGAAAGGATAGCAGAGCTTATCCCAGGGAGAGATGGAGTAGTAAGGAGGGAAGGTCTGTTGATTGGCAATACTTGTAATGATTCCCAGGTGCATCTGCAGATCCCCATAAGTACACTGCCCCACATGAAGACCGTCGTCTTTCGGCAGGATGGTGTGGGTGGATAATAAAATACAAAACAGAACAAAGGTACCGCCTGCCAGCAGAAGAAAGGCATAATTTCTGCGCAACAGCTGCCGGTAGTCTTTGGTGGGAGCAGTCGAAGATACTGCCGTGGCAGGATGGTAAAAGACATATAGCAGGACCAGACAAATGACTACGAAAAGCAGAGCCATAATATGAGCTGTCATGGAAAAACCGAAGAAGAAGGCAAACAGAGCAGGAATCCACTGCAACAGAACAGAGCCGGATACACTGCCGGTCAGCAGATGGAACAGAAGTCCCTTTTCAGGAAAAATACGTTTTATGTACAGAAACCCCACACATTGAAATAGAAGAAAATAAAGTGTGCCAAGGATATTTCCGAATGCAGATCCATAGAAACCGTTCATGAGAATTCCCCCTTAAATAAAAATCAGTAATATTATACCATTGCTTCGGAAAAAGCAAAAGATGCAACTAAATTTAAGGGTGGTACATTCTGAGAAAAAAGAGTAAAATAAAATACAGTATGTGAAAAAGATTCCTGAGAGAAAGGCGGATACCTCTATGGAAAAGGATAAGAATAAGATGGAAAACAAGAAATTAACAGAGCTTCTGGAGCACTTGGAATATGAGCTGGTACAGGGAACACTGGACAGAGAGATCCCTGCGGTGGTCTATGATTCCCGCAAGGTCGTTCCGGGATGCTTATTTCTCTGCATCGGCGGAGCAAATTTTGACGGTCATGATTTTGCTGCACAGGTGGCAGAGCAGGGAGCCGGAGTACTAGTGGTGCAAAAAGACGTGGAACTGCCAGAGAATGTGGATGTGACGGTGGTCAAAGTAGCGGATACCAGATATGCCATGGCATTTATTTCTGCGGCCTGGTTCGGCCATCCGGCAGAAAAGCTGAAAGTCATCGGTATCACGGGTACCAAAGGTAAGACAACGACCACCTATCTGGTAAAGTCCATTCTGGAAAATGCCGGCTATAAAGTGGGACTGGTGGGAACCATCGAAGTGATCATCGGAGACGAACATATCCATGCCAACAATACCACCCCGGAATCCTATCTGCTGCAGGAGTATTTTGCCCGTATGGTGGAGGCAGGACTGGATACGGTTGTGATGGAAGTATCCTCTCAGGCGCTGATGCTGCACCGTACGCAGGGCTTTGTGTTCGATTACGGTATTTTCACGAATCTGGAACCGGATCATATCGGTCCCAACGAGCATGCCAGCTTCGAGGAATATCTGCACTGCAAGGGATTATTGTTTAAACAGTGCAAGGTAGGTATTGTGAATGGTGACGATGAGCACTGGCAGGCAGTGACGGAAGGACATACCTGCACACTGGAGAACTTCGGAATGGGAGAGCACTGTATGCTCCGGGCGGAAGAACGGAAACTGGTGCATAAGCCCGGAGAACTGGGCGTGACTTTCCACGTAGCCGGACTGATGGATTTTGATGTGGAAGTGCCCATGCCCGGCAAATTCAGCGTGTACAATGCGCTGGCGGCTATTGCCATCTGCCGTCATTTCAAGGTAGATGAGGAAAACATTAAAAAGGCACTGTTGCAGGCAAAGGTAAAAGGCCGTATCGAGATGATCAAGGTATCCGATCAGTTCACCCTGCTGATCGATTATGCCCACAATGCCATGGCACTGGAGAGTCTGCTGACCACGTTGCGGGAATATGAACCTCACAGACTGATCAGCCTGTTCGGCTGCGGAGGCAACCGTTCGAGACAGCGTCGTTTTGAGATGGGAGAGGTCAGCGGCAAGCTGGCGGATCTGACCATCATTACCTCCGACAATCCCCGTTTTGAGGAACCGCAGGATATTATCGACGATATCAAGACAGGTATGGCAAAAACGGATGGAAATTATGTAGAGATCTGCGATCGTAAGGAAGCCATCACTTATGCTATCGAACACGGAGAACCCGGAGATATTATCGTGCTGGCAGGCAAGGGACATGAAGATTACCAGGAGATCCGCGGGGTGAAGCATCCCATGGATGAGAGAGATCTGATTCGGGATATTCTGGCGGAAGGACATATTCCGGGATCTGCAGCAAAATAATGAGGAAAACAGATTGAATACGTTATATGCGGATATCATTGTAGATATCTCCCACGAAAAACTGGATAGAACCTTTCAATACCGGGTGCCGGAGAGTCTGCGGGGCAGACTGGAGCCGGGAGCCTGTGTCATGATCCCGTTTGGCAACGGCAATCGTCTCATCAAGGGTTACGTGGTGGCTTTGGGGGAAACGTGTCAGTTCGCTCCGGAGAAGATCAAGGATATCGCAGGAATGCCGGAAAAAGAGACCGGAGTGGAGGACAAAATGATTGCTCTGGCTGCCTGGATCCGTCGGAATTACGGCTGTACCATGATCCAGGCGCTGAAGACGGTACTGCCGGCAAAACAGTCGGTAAAAAAGCTGGAACACAGACAGCTGGTACGTCTGATGAACAGAGAAGAGATTTTGTCATTATTAGGAGAATGTGAACGGAAAAAACAGGTGGCCAAAGCAAGACTGTTAAAAGCCCTGTCAGAACAGGAGACGATTCCCTATGAGTGGATCACCGGAAAACTGGGGGTCAGTGCAGCCACGGTAAACAGTATTGTAAAAAGCGGCGCGGCAAAACTGGTCAGTTCCGAAAGCTATCGCAATCCGGTCAAAATGCAGTCCGTAGAGGCAGTGCGTAATACGCTGAGTGAGGAACAGCAGACCATCGTTACGGAAGTGCTGAAGGATTTTGATGCCGGAAGGAGACAGACCTATCTGATCCACGGCATCACCGGCAGCGGCAAGACGGAAGTATACATGCGGCTGATCGGAGAAATGATCGCGAGGGGACGGCAGGCTATTGTGCTGATTCCCGAGATCGCCCTGACTTATCAGACACTGCTGCGATTTTACCAGAGATTCGGTGATCGGGTCAGCGTGATGAATTCCACGTTATCCCCCGGGGAAAAATACGATCAGTGCGAACGGGCCAAAGCTGGAGAAATCGATGTGATCATCGGCCCAAGATCCGCACTTTTTACGCCGTTTCCAAGTCTTGGCCTGATCGTTATGGATGAGGAGCAGGAGAACAGCTATAAAAGTGAAAGTACTCCGAAATATCATGCCAGAGAGACTGCGCTGGAAGTGGCAAAACTGTACGGGGCCAGTGTAGTGCTGGGTTCAGCCACACCTTCCCTGGAGGCCTATTATCGTGCCGGTAGGGGAGAATACCGGCTGCTTCAACTGACAAAGCGGCTCACCGGCGGGGAACTTCCCACGGTGTACACGGTGGATCTCAGACAGGAACTGCAGGAGGGTAACCGTTCTATTTTCAGCAGAAAATTGCAGGAACTGATGACAGACCGGCTGAACAAGGGCCAGCAGACCATCCTGTTTTTAAACCGAAGAGGCTACGCGGGATTTGTGTCCTGCCGTTCCTGCGGTGAGGTCATGAAGTGTCCGCACTGTGATGTCTCTCTCTCGGAACATAAGGGAGGAAGGCTGATCTGTCATTACTGTGGTTATACACAGCCGATGCCGAAGCTTTGTCCCAAGTGTGGATCGAAATATATTCTGGGATTTAAGGCAGGTACCCAGCAGATCGAGGAAAAACTAAAGGAGCTGTACCCCGGTGTGCGGACGTTACGCATGGATGCGGATACCACCCGGACGAAGGACAGCTATGAGAAAATATTATCCTCCTTCGCAAACGGGGAAGCGGACGTGCTGATCGGCACCCAGATGATCGTCAAGGGACATGATTTCCCAAAGGTGACACTGGTGGGGATCCTGGCGGCGGATCTGTCGTTAAATGCGTCGGATTACCGGGCGGGAGAGCGGACTTTCCAGCTTCTGACCCAGGCGGTGGGCCGGGCTGGCAGAGGGGTGCTCCCCGGGGAAGCGGTGATCCAGACCTATCAGCCGGATCATTACGCCATTACCTGTGCTGCGGCTCAGGATTACGAGAGCTTTTATCAGGAGGAGATTCTGTATAGAGAGCTGTCCGGCTACCCGCCGGTGGCTCATATGCTGGCAGTACAGATCTACGGGAAAGAGGAAGAAAATGTAAAACAGCTTGCCCTGAGACTGACAGATGTGGTAAAGTCTAATATGGACTTTTTGTCAGGAAAGCAAAAAGAACAGTCCAATAAGAAGATACAGGTACTGGGACCTGCCCCTGCCAACATCAGCAAGATCAATGATATCTACCGGTATGTGTTCTATGTGAAGCATGCGGAGTATGATGTCCTGGTGGAAGTAAAGGACAGACTGGAGGAAACTCTCAGACAGTGGCAGTCCAGACAGATGAGTATACAATTTGATTTTGACCCGGTAAGCGTGTTATAGGAGGTAAAGAACTGTGGCAATCAGAAACATTCGTGAATATGGGGATGAAGTACTGACCAAGACCTGCAAAGAGGTCAAGGAGATGACACCCCGGACCAAAGAACTGATCGAGGATATGTTGGAGACTATGTACGATGCCAATGGCGTAGGGCTGGCGGCACCACAGGTAGGTGTCCTGAAGAGAATCGTGGTGATCGATACCACCGGAGAGGATCCGTATATTCTGATCAACCCCCGCATCGTAGAGAGCAGTGGAGAGCAGACCGGACAGGAAGGGTGTCTTAGCGTACCCGGTAAGTTCGGCATCGTAACCAGACCCAATTATGTGAAAGCGGTAGCACTGGATGTGAATATGAAGCCCATCGAAGTAGAGGGAACAGAATTGCTGGCCAGAGCCATCTGCCACGAACTGGATCATCTGGACGGTCATCTCTATGTGGAAAAGGCGGAAGGACCGCTGCAGGATATGACCTACGAGGATGAGGAAGAAGAGTAAGCTTTCCGGAAAGGAGACAGACTATGCAGATCGTATTTATGGGAACTCCCGATTTTGCCGTGGGAGCGCTGGAGGCACTGATCACACAGGGCCATGAGATCACCGCAGTGGTGACCCAGCCGGACAAGCCAAAGGGCAGAAGCAAAGAATTACAGTTTCCTCCCGTGAAGGAATGTGCGGTAAAACATGGCATTCCTGTATTTCAGCCCCGTCGGATCAAGACACCGGAAGCCATTGAGGAACTGAAAAAATATCCCGCAGATATTTATATCGTGGCGGCGTTCGGACAGATCCTGTCTCAGGAGATTCTGGATCTGCCGAAATACGGATGTCTGAACATCCATGCATCCCTCCTTCCGAAATACCGCGGGGCATCTCCTATCCAGAGAGTGATCATTGACGGAGAGGCCGAGACTGGTGTGACCATCATGCAGATGAATGCGGGACTGGACACCGGCGATATGTTGTACCGAAAGAAAATCCCCATTACTTCGGAGGACACCTTCGAAACTTTGCATGACAAGCTGATGGTGCTGGGCGGGGAAGCGATCACCGAGGCACTGCCTCTGCTGGAGGCAGGCAAACTGGTACCGGAAAAGCAGGATGATACCAAGACCTGCTACGCGGCCCTGATCACCAAAGAGATGGGAAAGCTGGACTTTACGAAAACAGCAGCAGAACTGGATCGTTTGATCCGTGGACTGACTCCCTGGCCCAGCGCATATACGCATTATCATGGAAAACAGCTGAAAATCTGGAAAGCAATTCCTATGGCAACTGCGCATAAGGAAGCACCGGGCACGATCCTTACGGTGAATAAGGATTCCTTTGAAGTGGCTGCATCGGAAGGCTCCTTAAAGGTGATGGAACTGCAGCTGGAAGGTAAAAAGCGTATGACAACTCACGATTTCCTGCTGGGGGTAAAGGTACAGCCGGGAGAGCTTCTGGGCGAGCGTTAGGATACGACGAAACGAAAAGCAACGATCGGGTAAGCGGTGTTGACAGAAAGGAGACTTTCGTATGTACGGTGGCTATTACGGATATGGTTATTATTGGGATCCTACTTATTTTCTGGTACTGGTCGGACTGGTATTGTGTCTGGGTGCCAGCGCACTGGTGAATTCCACCATGCGCAAATACAGCAAAGTCCGGAATATGAGAGGATTGACGGGAGCGGAAGCGGCCCGCAACATTCTCAACAGAGAAGGCTTATACAATGTACAGATCGAGTGCCTGAACTCCGATGACGGTGATCATTACGATCCCCGGACGGATACGGTGCGACTGTCTTACAACAACTTTAACGGAACCTCGGTGACCGCGGTCAGTGTTGCGGCCCATGAGTGCGGACATGCCATTCAGCATGCCCATGGCTATGCCCCCATGAACATTCGTGCTGCACTGGTGCCGGTGGTGAATATCGGAAGCAATTTAAGCATTCCCCTGATCTTTTTAGGAGTACTGCTCAGCTGGAACCAGACATTGATCCAGCTTGGTATCTGGGCATTTGCGCTGACCGTTATTTTCCAACTGGTGACACTGCCTGTGGAATTCAATGCTTCCCACAGAGCTATCGTGAAGGTGGAAGAATACGGGTTATTAGGCAGTGAAGAAGTAAGCGGCGGCAAAAAGGTGCTGACGGCAGCGGCTCTGACCTATGTGGCAGGAGCGGCCTCCTCCGCATTACAGCTGCTCAGACTGATCCTGCTGTACGGCGGCAATCGCAGAAGGAGAGACTAATCTTGAGTGATCATGCAACGACCGATACAAGAGAGATTATAGTGGAGATCCTGCTCAGTCTGGAAAAGGGGCAGGATTTTTCCCATAAATTGATGAAAGCGGTTCTGGATAAATACGATTATCTGGATCCCAGAGAGAAAGCGTTTATCAAAAGAGTCACGGAAGGTACGATAGAGAGACAGCTGGAGCTGGACTATTATCTGGATCGGTTTTCTTCTGTTCCGGTCCGGAAGATGAAGCCTCTGATCCGCTGTCTTCTTCGCATGAGTACTTATCAGATCCTGTATATGGACGCAGTTCCCGACAGTGCGGTGTGCAATGAGGCCTGCAAGCTGGCGGCCAAAAGAGGCTTCCGTACCCTGAAAGGCTTCGTCAATGCGGTGCTGCGTAATATTTCCCGCAGCAAGGAACAGATGCCGTTGCCAGATCCCAAGGATACGGTGAAATATCTGAGCATAAAATATTCCATGCCGGAATGGATCGTGAATCTGTGGCTGCCTGCATATGGCAGAGAAGGAACGGAAACACTTTTAAAAGGACTCCTTTCCATTCATCCGGTATCCCTGCGGTTCTCCACGGAACTGACCGAAGCGGAGAGAGAGTCACTGGCGGAGAAAATTGAGAAAACCGGTGTACGTCTGCAGCAAAGCAGGGAACTTCCTTATGTGTATCTGGCACAGAATCTGGAAAATGTAAGTGAACTTCCGGGCTTTGCGGAAGGCAAATTTACCGTGCAGGATGCCAGCTCCGCACTTGCAGTGGAAGCGGCAGGTATATGCCCAGGTAATACGGTCATGGATCTGTGTGCGGCTCCGGGTGGCAAGACGATCCTGGCGGCGGAATTTGCAGGGGAAGCAGGCCACGTCGTGTCCCGTGATATATCTGAATACAAGACGGACCTGATCCGGGAAAATCTGGAGCGCATGAACCGTAGGAATGTGGAGGTTCAGGTGTATGATGCCACGGTGCATGATCCGGAGAAGGAAAAATATGCGGACGTGGTGCTGATGGATGTCCCCTGCTCTGGTCTTGGTGTTATGGGAAAAAAGAGAGATATCAAATATCATGCCACACCGGAAAGCCTGCAATCCATCACAGAACTGCAAAGGCAGATCGTGGCAGCCGGATGGCAGTATGTGAAGCCGCATGGTGTACTGCTCTACAGTACCTGCACGATCCACCGCGGGGAAAATCAGGAGATGGCAGTCTGGATCACAGAGAATTTCCCGTTTGTACTGGAAGAAGAGAGACAGCTTCTGCCGGGAACGGATGAGACCGACGGATTCTATTATGCAAGACTGCGCAGAAAAGTGTGAGAGATAAGAAGTAAGAGAACGAAAAATGGATACGAAAAAAGATATCAAATCCCTGAATCTGGAAGAATTGAAGACAGAGCTGGAGAGCATGGGAGAGAAGGCCTTCCGGGCAAAGCAGATGTATGAATGGATGCATGTGAAGCTGGTCAGGAGCTTTGATGAAATGACCAACCTCTCCGCAAAATTCAGGGAGCAATGTAAGGAAAAATATGAATACACTTGTGTAAACCCTGTCAGAATACAGGAGTCCAAGATCGACGGAACGAAAAAATTCCTGTTTGAATTATCTGATGGCAATGTGGTGGAAAGTGTCTGGATGCAGTATAAGCATGGCAACAGTGTGTGCATTTCTTCACAGGTTGGATGCCGTATGGGCTGTAAATTCTGTGCGTCCACGCTGGACGGACTGGAACGGAATCTGACTCCTTCCGAGATGCTGGATCAGATTTACGCCATCACAAGACTGACGGGGGAGCGGGTCTCCAATGTGGTAGTCATGGGCACTGGGGAACCGATGGATAATTATAACAATATTTTGAAATTTCTGCATCTTCTGACCGATGAGAACGGTCTGAACATCAGCCAGAGAAATGTCACGGTGTCCACCTGTGGAATCGTGCCCAGAATGCGGCAGCTGGCGGATGAAAAGCTGCAGATCACACTGGCATTGTCCTTGCATGCCACCACCGATGAAAAACGAAGAAAACTGATGCCCATTGCCAACCGGTATTCTATCAAAGAGTTGATGGAAGTCTGTCAGTATTATTTCGAACAGACCGGACGAAGGATCACTTTCGAATACAGTCTGGTGGGCGGTGTGAATGATACGGAAGAGGATGCCAGGGAACTGATCGCCCTGGCGAAGCCGTTGTGCTGCCATATCAACCTCATCCCGGTCAACCCCATTAAAGAGCGGGATTATGTGCAGTCGGATACGAAGCACATTCAGGCATTTAAAAATAAACTTGAAAGTAAGATGATACATGTTACAATTAGAAGGGAGATGGGCCGGGATATTGACGGAGCCTGCGGACAGTTAAGACGCCGTCATACGCAGGAGGCGAAGAACCCGGGGGAACTCTCACAGGAGGAAGTTTGACGTGCTTAAGACGTTTTCCATAACCGATATCGGAAGGAAAAGAAAAGTAAATCAGGACTATATCTATACCTCTGAAAAACCGGTGGGAAATCTGCCGAATGTATTTATCGTGGCAGATGGTATGGGTGGTCACAATGCGGGAGACTATGCGTCCAAGGTAACGGTAGAGACCATGCTTGCCGAGATGGAGAATTCTTTTGAGAAGAATCCCACCCTGATCTTCCGCAAAGCCATTGAGGAAGCCAATGATGTGATCCGCAAGAGAGCCAGCGAGGATGAAAAGCTGGAAGGAATGGGGACTACGGTTGTGGTGGCATCCTGCATGGGCAGATTCTTACAGGTGGCCAATGTAGGAGACAGCAGACTCTATGTGGTGGGCAGCAAGATCCGCCAGATCACAAGAGATCATTCGTATGTAGAAGAAATGGTACGGATCGGAGAACTGGATCGTGCCGATGCAAGGAACCATCCGGATAAAAATATTATTACCAGAGCGGTAGGGGCGGAAGACAAAGTGGAGCCGGATTTCTTTACCGTGGAATTACAGGAGGGTGAGATCGTCCTTATGTGCTCGGATGGTCTGACAAATATGCTGGAAGACGAGGAAATCCGCATGATTATCAGCGGAGCCAGAGACCTTGTGGAGAAGGCAGAGAGCCTGGTGGAGGCGGCCAATGCCAACGGCGGCAGAGACAATATCAGTGTGATACTGATCGAGCCGTGCGCGTAAATTACCCAGCTTTTTTGGAAATGGAGAGCAAGTATGATCAAAATAGGAATGATGATCGGCGATCGCTATGAGATCCTGGAAAAAATCGGAACCGGCGGTATGTCAGATGTCTATAAAGCAAAATGTCACAAGCTGAACCGCTATGTGGCGATCAAGGTATTGAAGCAGGAATTCAGCGAAAATGCTAATTTTGTATCCAAATTCCGGATCGAGGCACAGGCGGCAGCAGGACTGATGCACCCCAATATTGTCAATGTCTATGATGTCGGGGAAGAGAACGGAATCTATTATATCGTCATGGAACTGGTAGAGGGTATTACCCTCAAAAAGTACATTGAGAAGAAGGCCAGACTGTCTTACAAGGAAGCGGTAAGTATCGCCATCCAGGTAAGCATGGGTATTGAGGCTGCACATAATAATCATATTATCCATCGGGATATCAAGCCGCAGAATATTATTATCTCCAAGGACGGCAAAGTCAAGGTGACGGACTTCGGTATTGCCAAGGCAGCTACCAGTAATACCATCACTTCTAATGTCATGGGAAGTGTACACTATACTTCTCCCGAGCAGGCCAGAGGGGGGTACAGCGATGAAAAGAGTGATATCTATTCGCTGGGTATCACCATGTTCGAGATGCTGACGGGAAGAGTTCCTTTCAACGGGGAGACTACGGTTGCCATCGCCATCAAGCATATTCAGGAAGAAATGCCGTCTCCGAAGGAGTTTGTACCGGAGATCCCTTCCAGCGTAGCCAGTATTGTACTGAAATGTTGTCAGAAGTCTCCGGACCGCAGATACCAGAATATGGCAGAACTGATCGCGGATCTGAAGCAGTCCCTGATCAACCCGGAGGAAGATTTCGTGGTGAACACCGATCCGGATATGGAAGGTGGTACCCGGATGATCTCCGATGAGGATATGGCGCAGATCAAACGAAAAGTCCCTTATCAGGGAGGACGGGAATACGAAGAACCGGATCATGATGAGACCATGCGTCTGCGTTCCGATACCGAAGCCATGTATGAAAACGATGAGGATGGCGAAGACGAGGATAATTACGACTACGACCCCAAGATGGAGCGCGTGACCACAATCCTGGCAATTGTAGCCGGTGTGGTGATCTGTATTATCCTGATCGTTCTGGCAGTGAAGATCTTCGGCGGCAAAAATGAAGGAAGCAGCGACTCTAACTCAGGACCGATCATTACGACCGAAGAGACGGATGCCACAGAAGTGGAAAAGGTCTCCATGCCGAATGTAACGGGCATGAAGGTAGAAGATGCAAAGAGCACCCTGACCAGTCTGGGAATCCTCACAGAGGTGACTTATGAAGAGTCCGACACGGTAGCGGAAGGTGTTGTTATCAATACAGATGTCAGCGTGGGAGCACAGATCGATAAGGGCAGCAAGGTAACCCTGAAAGCCAGTGCAGGAACTCAGGGTGTGGAAGTACCCAATGTGGTGGATCTTACTTTTGATGAAGCCAATACACAGTTGGTAAGCAAGGGATTCCTGGTCAACAAGACAGAGAGCTATTCCGATACGGTAGAGTCCGGCCGGGTGATTTCCCAGACCCCTTCCGAGGGCAACAAAGCACCGAAGGGCAGTGTGATCACTGTGACAGTAAGTCTGGGTAAGGAAGATACCAAGATCCGTGTGCCGAATCTGATCGGTCTGTCCGAGCAGGACGGTACGGTAGAAGCCATCGAGGCAGGACTGACCGTAGGCAGTGTGACCTATATCTACAGTGACGAAGTGGGAGAAGGCATGATCTGTTACCAGAGCTATTCCCATGGCTCCTATGTGGAGCAGGGAACCTCCATTGATATCAAGGTCAGTCAGGGAGCTCAGAAGGTGACTTACAAGTGTAATGTCAGCATTGCGGCACCGACGACTTCGGAAGCACCCGGCTATGTATCGGGAATGGAAGTCAGCATCAAACTGGTGACGGATGACGATAACGTACTGTTGGATACCAAGACCAGCACTTTCCCGGTAGCTACCAATTTCAACGGTATGACTGCCTCCGGTGGTACGCTCACCATGACGTATCAGGTGACAAGCGAACCGACCACCACAACGAACCCGGATACCGGGGAGCAGGTGACGGTTCCCGGAACGACAGAAGACCGTTCCTTTACCAGAAGAGTTGAGTTCGTAAAGGAATAAGATCAAAGGCGGGAAGCTATGAAGGGCAAGATTATAAAAGGAATCGCCGGGTTCTATTACGTCCATGTAGCGGACGATGGCCATACAATGGGCACGGTGTACGAATGCAAGGCAAAAGGAGTCTTTCGCAAGGATCACAGAAAACCCCTGGTCGGGGATGACGTGGAGATGGATGTCCTGGATGAGGCACAGAAAAAAGGAAATATCAGGGAATTGCTTCCCAGACACAGTGAACTGATCCGTCCGGCGGTAGCTAATGTGGATCAGGCGCTGGTGATCTTTGCCATCACGAAGCCACAGCCGAATTTTAATCTGCTGGATCGTTTCCTGGTCATGATGCAGCAGCAGGACATTCCCTGCATTATCTGTTTTAACAAGCAGGATATTGACGAGGAAGGCAAAAAGGAAGATTATCGTGCCATTTACGAACAGGCGGGATTCCGTACGATCACGGTCAGCGCAGCCAGACAAGAAGGGATAGATACCATTCAGGAGCTGCTTCGCGGCAAGACCACTACGGTGGCGGGTCCCAGCGGTGTCGGTAAATCCTCTCTGGTAAACTGCCTGCAGTCCGGCACAGTGATGGAGACCGGCTCCATCAGTGAGAAGATCGAGCGGGGAAAGCATACTACCAGGCACTCTGAACTGATCTCCATTGCACAGGATACGTATATTCTGGATACCCCGGGATTTAGCTCTCTTGGGTTGTTTCGGTTGGAGAAGGAGCAGCTGGCGGAATTTTATCCGGAGTTTGCCCCTTTTGAAAAATATTGCAGATTCGGAGGCTGCTCCCATATCTCTGAGCCGGTATGCGGTATCAAGGCTGCTGTGGCAGAGGGAGAGATCCCGCAGATACGTTATGAGAACTACTGTCTGCTCTATGATGAACTGAAAAATCAGAGAAAATATTAATTATGAGTGAAGTGCAGAATAATCTAGGGGAAAAATTCAAAGAGACCATTGCGGAAGCAATGAAGACCGGAGATTTTCATGCGTTGAACACGCTGGTGACGGATACGGTCAACGATGCCTTGCGGGAGGCGGATTTCCAGGCAAATCTGTCCAGAGAGGCCACGGAGAAAAAGGTGTGGAATTCCCAACGCAGCTGGCAGGATAAAAAGCGGGAGGAAGTCAAGACCGAGGCGGAGATCCAGGCGGAACGGCAGCAGCGGGAAAAGCAGCAGGAAGAGCACCGCAGACAGAACGAGGAATGGCACAGGCAGCGCAGAGAGCGGGAAAGACAGTGGGAAGAACAGCGGAAGGCGCAGGCAGCAGAGAACCGTGCACGGAATCAGGCACAGCCGGTGACACCCAGAAAAGCTACTGCGGCAGAAATGACGTCTCTGGTCAAAATGGAGAAGAAGGGAAATGTGTCCGGAACACTGTGCACCGTGTTCGGCGGGATCGGTCTGGGATTCAGCGGCCTGGGACTGCTGGTACAGTTGTTACTGGCAGCTTTTCAGGCAGCATCTCTGAGTGCGGCAATCCTTCCGGGGGTATTGTCTCTGGTATTTTTAGAGATGATCTCTTATGGCAACGGACAGCGTAGAAGATTAAAACGTGCGGAGAAATATCTGGAACTGTGCGGCACCAAAATGTATGGTGTGATCAACGAAATGGCCCGCTATACCGGAAAAAGTGTCCGCTATGTCAGAAGGGATCTTCGTAAGATGTTAAAAGCCGGAATGTTTCCGGACGGACATCTGGATGATAAAGAGACCTGCTTTATGCTCAATAATGTGATCTACCGTCAGTATCTGGAGACGGAGAAAGCCTATCTGGAGCAGAAGAAGGAACAGAATACAGCGGGCACCGATACACAGGATACGGAGCAGAACCGCAGAGAGCAGGAACTGCACAGTATTGTGGCAGAAGGAATGGAATACATCCGTCATCTGCGGGATCTGAATGACAGGATCGAAGGAGAAGCTATCTCTGAGAAGCTGTACCAGCTGGAAAATCTGTTGAAGGAGATCTTTGACCGAGTGCAGGAGCATCCGGAGCAGATGCACCGGATGCATAAACTGATGGATTATTACCTGCCTACTATGTTGAAACTGGTGGAGCAGTATGCGGAATTTGACGAGATCAGCAGCCCGGGAGAAGATATTCTCGATGCTAAAAAAGAGATCGAAAAGACACTGGATATGATCAATCAGGCATTCGTTACATTGCTGAACAATCTGTTCCGGGATGCAGCCTTTGATGCGTCAGCGGATGCACAGGTATTGCAGACGATGTTGGCCAGGGAAGGGCTGACGGAATCGGATTTTGTAAGAGAAAAAAGTGTATGACAGCAGGAAAGCAATGCTGATGGTAAATAAAAAATCATGAGAGAGTATGGAAAGGCGGGGTTATAAGTATGAATATGGATCTGGATGCAGCAACAAAAGAGGCACCTACCCTTACACTGGATCCCTTTGCGGAGGCAAAGGCAGAGATCGTGGAGAAGAAGCCGGAGGAACTGGTAGAGGAGCAGGCTGTTCCGGAGATGGAACTGACACCGGAAGAACAGAAAATGGTAGATGATTTTGCGGGACAGATCGATCTGACCAATACCCAGGCGGTATTGCAGTACGGTGCGGGGAGTCAGAAAAAGATCGCAGATTTCTCTGAGACAGCACTTAGCAATGTCCGGACCAAGGATATGGGCGAGGTTGGACAGCTGTTGACGGATGTAGTGGCACAGCTCAAGGATTTTGATACAGAGGAAGACAAGGGATTCTTCGGCTTGTTTAAAAAGAGCGGGGATAAGCTGAATAATCTGAAAGCAAAGTATGATAAAGCGGAAGTGAACATCAGCAAGATCTGTGATGCCATGGAAAATCATCAGGTGGTGCTGCTAAAAGATGTGGCGGTACTGGACAAGCTGTATCAGCTGAATCTGAATTATTTTAAAGAACTGTCCATGTACATTCTGGCAGGTAAAAAGAAACTGACACAGGCGAAAAACGTGGAACTGCCGGAACTTCTGGAAAAAGCACAAAAGAGCGGACTGCCGGAGGATACGCAGGCTGCGAAGGATTTTGCAGCAATGTGTGAGAGATTCGAGAAGAAGATCTATGATCTGGAACTTACCAGAGCCATTTCTCTGCAGATGGCACCCCAGATCCGACTGATCCAGTCCAATGATATCGCTATGTCCGAGAAGATCCAGTCCACACTGGTGAATACGATCCCTCTGTGGAAGAGCCAGATGGTCATTGCCATCGGTCTGGATCATGCCACCGATGCAGCCAAGGCACAGCGTGCAGTATCGGATATGACCAATGAACTGTTGAAGAAAAATGCAGAAGCACTGAAAGTGGCAACCGTGGAGACAGCGAAGGAATCAGAGAGAGGTATTGTGGATATCGAGACCCTCAAGACCACGAACCAGACACTGATGACCACACTGGATGAAGTCATGAAGATCCAGGAGGAAGGCCGTGCCAGAAGACAGAGCGCAGAGGAAGACTTACAGCGGATCGAAAATGAAATGCGGGATAAGCTTCTGGAGATGAGCCAGTCATCCCATACATGATTTTTACATAATTTTAAGCAGAGAAATCTTGACGAAACAACCAGAGGAAATTAAAATAAAATGTATGTAGGTTAATTAACGGAAGGAGCAGGAAACAAATGAAAAAACTGGAAGAAATGCTAAGGGAGAAAACGATTAAAAATAAGCTTTCTTTTGTGTTCCGCATTATGGACGTTTTATATGTGGTGCTGGCACTGGTGGCAGTTGTGGGATTGATACAGTCAAAAAACTATGTGGGAAGCGTAATTGTTGTGATCATAGTTGTATTAGCTATTGCATTTAATGCAACTATGTCAAAGATGCTTGCCAAAATGTTGGTAGAGCCTATTGAGAGTCTGGTAGTGGCATCTGAGAAGATTGCTTCCGGTGACTTTGAGATCGGCACTCCTTATGAGTCCGAGGATGAGCTGGGACGCTTATCCGACAGTTTTGAGACCGCAGCCGGTATTTTGAAAAAGGTTGTATCAGATCTGCAGGATATTGTAGAGCATTTTGCTGAGGGTAATTTTGATGTACATAGCAACTGCCCCGATGCGTATGTAGGACAGCTCCGCAATGTACTGGATGAACTGGATGATATGGTGAACAAGGTCAGTGAGACTATGCACGGTATTCAGGGATCTTCCGAACAGGTGTCTGCCGGAAGCAATCAGCTGGCTGTCAGTGCACAGGATATTGCAGAAGGTGCTACCAGTCAGGCTGCAGCTGTTGAAGAACTGGTGGCTACCGTAGAAGAAGTAACGAATCAGGTAATGGAGAACACCAAGTCTACCGATATCGTTCACGATAAGGCAAAACAGGTAGGTATCGAGGCAGCCAACAGCCAGCAGAAGATGGATGAGCTGGTAGATGCCATGAAGAAAATCGATACCACGACCCAGAATATCGAGAAGATCATCGCAGATATCGAGAATATTGCATCCCAGACCAATCTGCTGTCTTTGAATGCTTCCATTGAGGCAGCAAGAGCAGGGGAAGCCGGAAGAGGTTTCGCAGTCGTAGCTGACCAGATCAGACAGCTGGCAGAAGAGAGTGCAAATTCCGCAGTAGAGTCTAAGAAGCTGATCGAAGAATCCATGAACGAAGTAGGAGTGGGTAACAGGGTTACCAGGGAGACCAACGAAGCAATGCAGAAGGTTATGACCGAACTGGATCAGATCATCCAGGAGGTTGCTAATATCCGTACCGCATCCGACAGACAGGCAGTATCTGTCAACAACATCAAGAAGGGTGTGGAGGACATCAACGATGTTATCCAGTCCAACTCAGCAGCAGCAGAGGAGACTTCCGCTACCAGCGAGGAGCTTTCCGCTTCCGCTACTACTTTGAACGAGTTGTTAGAGCACTTCAAACTGCGCGGTTAATCGGAGGATGTTTTCCCAAGATCGTAATAGAGAGAACAGAAGAACCATAGCTGAAACCACAGCTGTGGTTCTTTTCATATCGGAGGAGTAATGAGTAATAAGGAAATGCTTCATAGAAAACAATATAGGATAGCGGCGGTAGTGGCCGGTCTGGCGCTTGCAGTAAGTATGACAGCCTGTGGTGCACAGAAAGGGACTGAGGGGACGGAAAGCGTGGAAACTATGGAAAACGTGGATCCTGTGGTTCCCGAGAGCGTAGTAGCATCCGTGGAGACAATAGAAAATGAGAAAAACGCAGAGGAATTCGGTAGAGAAACGCTGGCGGAAACGTCTGTGCCGCAAGGGGCGGCGAATAGTGCAGGACATGAAATGGTGACTTCGGGGACCGACAAAGTTCCCGGGGGAGAGGCTGCGGTGTCGCAAAGCGGTATGCCGACAGAGGCCGCAGGCAGTCAGACAGAAACGGTAGCCGGTCAGCCGGAGGCTATACAGAACCAGCCGGTGGAATATACCGACTTACAGCAGATCACTCTGAATCCGGACTGGGAATATGCGGATCATTCGAAGATAAATACCGGAGCCGCAGTACTATACCGGGCACCAGAGGAGTCCGGAAGCAAGGGAATCATTATCGGAGTGAATGCGGGACATGGCACCGCCGGTGGGGCCAAAGTAAAGACGCTGTGCCATCCGGACGGTTCGGCCAAGACTACGGGAGGCAGTACGGCAGCGGGAGCTACGGAAGCTGCGGCAGTGTCCGGAGGCATGACATTTCAGGACGGGACACCGGAGCGAACGGTTACTTTGCAGATGGCACAGATCCTGCTGGACAAACTGTTGGCCTCTGGCTATGATGTACTGATGCTCAGGGACGGAGAGGATGTGCAGTTGGACAATGTGGCCAGGACCGTGATCTGCAATAACGTGGCAGACTGCCATATCGCACTGCACTGGGACAGCGGTGACGGCAAGAATTACGACAAGGGATGCTTTTACATCTCTGTGCCGGAAGTACTGAAGAGTATGGAACCGGTGGCATCCCACTGGCAGCAGCACGATGCTCTGGGAGCGGATCTGGTGGAAGGGCTGCGGGGACAGGGAGCAACAATCTATGGAAAAGGAAACATGAGCATTGATCTGACCCAGACTTCTTATAGTACGATCCCTTCCGTGGATATGGAACTGGGAAATGCATATTCCGATCACAGCGATGCTGTACTGGATCAACTGGCGGAAGGATTGCTGCAGGGGATTAACGTTTATTTTCAACAGCAGTAAGATTGGACAAAGCGGCAATGCATTGATCGGAGATGAACTTCAAAAGAAATCCCAGCACTGCCATCAGCAGCAATTCAACGAGAAACAAACCTAAAACACCCACCATACCGCGCATATAGGGAATAGCCCTCGGAGTGATAAAATAGATAATGATATGGTGGACCAGAAATACTTCATAAGAGTAGTTACTTATCGTACGGAGAAATCGGCCGTTTCCTTTTTCGAGAACCGGTTCCAGGCATGCAGCGGAAATCCAGAAGGCAACGGCCAGTATCGTTATTTTCAAGCCGGTGCTGATGGGAAGTGCAAAAGGGCACAGAACAAAGAAAATCACCACCGGCAGGGATAAGAAAATCCATTTAGGATTGAATTTTTCATGATAATAACCAATCATCATACCGATTACGAATTCGTAGCCCTTCAGGAAGAAGTTCATATGGATGGGGACGGAGAAATCGTAATGAAATAAAACAGTCAAATAAATCCCGGTAGCGATGATAAAAAAGAACTTTTCACTTTTTATCATAAAAAATCGAAGCAATGGAAAGATCAGATACAATAGAATAAGACATCCCAGAAACCATTCTCCGATGGTAAGGGAAAAGGTGCTGATCCCGTGCATGCTGACCCAGGAATCCATTCCAAGAAAAGTAAAAACAATTCTCCACGCAGGAATTCCTTCAGGAAAAATATTGTGGACGGAATGGCTCTGGAAAAGGAGAAACAGGAAATAAACAATGTAAAGTATATAAAAGGGAATCAGGATGCGCAGAAATCTTTTCTTATAATATTTTGCGAGGCTGAAGTTCTCCTTCGCGGTATAGGAGAGACTGGCACCGGATAACATGAAAAATACAGCAACACCCAGGGTTGCCAGATGCATATTGCTGTTGGAAAACAGAGGATTGAGTCTCTCTACAGGACAGATTCCGGAGAGATAGAGCTGAAAGAGCAGATGATAAAAAATAATGAAGCAAAAGCAGGTACATCTAAGCAAATCAAAATAATGTATTCTTTTCATTAATTTTTCCTCTTTGGTTTATGATATTGCATATTATAGCATATTTTTATTTCGAAAGAAAAGTATTTAGGTGTTTGAAAAAAACACATATTATGCTATAATTTTAGATTATATTGTTCAACTAATAAACAGAAAGGCAAAAATTCCGTTTATAGAGGGATTTTTGAACGGGTAAAGATAAAATGAAGCTGGGTATCGTAGGTCTTCCCAACGTGGGAAAGAGCACACTTTTCAATTCCCTGACCAAGGCGGGAGCAGAATCCGCCAACTATCCCTTCTGTACCATCGACCCTAACGTGGGTGTGGTAACAGTTCCGGATGACAGACTGAAAGCACTGGGCGAGATGTATCATTCCAAGAAGGTAACTCCCGCAGTGATCGAATTCGTGGATATCGCAGGTCTGGTAAAGGGTGCCTCCAAGGGTGAGGGACTGGGCAACCAGTTCTTAAGCAATATCCGTGAAGTGGATGCTATCGTACATGTGGTAAGATGTTTCGAGGATCCTAATGTCATCCATGTGGACGGCAGCGTGAACCCTCTGCGTGATATCGAGACCATCAATCTGGAGCTGATCTTCGCAGATCTGGAAGTACTGGAGAGAAGACTGTCCAAGGTAGTCAAGGCAGCCAGAATGGACAAGACCTATGCCAAGGAGCTGGCACTGCTTGAACGTATCAAGGAGCATCTGGAGAGCGGTAAGATGGCAAAGAGCCTGGATGTTACCGATGAGGATGAACTGGCTCTGTTAAAGGAATACAATCTGTTGACTTATAAGCCTGTGATCTATGCAGCCAATGTAGCCGAGGATGATCTGGCAGATGACGGCGCATCCAATGAGATGGTGGCAAAAGTAAGAGAGTTCGCAGCCGGTGAACACAGTGAGGTATTCGTGATCTGTGCACAGATCGAGGAAGAGATCTCCGAGCTGGATGATGATGAGAAGGCAATGTTCTTAGACGACCTGGGATTAAAGGAATCCGGTCTGGAGAAACTGATTAAGGCAAGTTATCATATCTTAGGTCTGATGAGCTTCCTGACTGCAGGAGAGGATGAGACCAGAGCATGGACCATCAAGATTGGCACCAAGGCACCTCAGGCAGCCGGCAAGATCCACTCCGATTTCGAGAGAGGCTTCATCAAGGCAGAAGTAGTAAACTACAAGGATCTGCTGGAGCAGGGCTCTCTGGCCGCTGCCCGTGAAAAGGGTCTGGTCGGCATGGAAGGCAAGGATTATGTAGTGCAGGACGGCGATGTGATCCTATTTAGATTCAACGTGTAATACTAAGATTAGCAATAGACAGATTACGAGACTGCTTGCAGGCAGAGTAATCTGTCTATTAGCGGATCAAACATACATGAGCAAGTAGGGCGATAGCCCGGAATGCGAATGTATGTGCCGGATTCGGGAGCGCGAAGCGCGGAGAAGCCGGATAGTATGGAGCCATGAGCAAGTAGGGCGATAGCCCGGAATGCGAATGTATGTGCCGGATTCGAGAGCGCAAAGCGCGGAGAAGCCGGATAGTACCAAGAAAGGAAATAAATATTATGATGAATGCAGGAGATATTGCATTTCCCCATTTAGGCATTTACCTGGAGAATGTTCCCAGAAGCTTTTCCGTATTCGGTTTCGAAATCGCCTTTTACGGCCTGATCATCGGAATCGGGGTACTGGCAGGCATTCTGATGGCGGTGCATCAGGCAAAGGTGACAGGAGAAAATCCGGATACGATCTGGGATTTCGCCATTTATGCCGTGATCTTTTCCGTGATCGGAGCCAGAATCTATTACGTGGTCTTTGCCTGGGACTATTACAAGGACAATCTGTTAAGCATCTTCAATACCCGTAACGGCGGTATGGCGATCTACGGCGGTGTGATCGGAGCATTCCTGACACTGTTCATTTATTGCAGGATCAAGAAGATCAACCCGTTCCGGCTGGGAGATCTGTGTGTGCCAGGGTTGATCCTGGGACAGATCATCGGCCGCTGGGGTAACTTTATGAACCGTGAAGTATTCGGGGAATATACGGACAGTTTTCTGGCCATGCGGCTTCCTATCGAAGCTGTGCGCAGCCGGGATATTTCTGAGAATGTAGCAGCTCACATTATCGATGGGACCAATTACATTCAGGTACATCCCACTTTCCTCTACGAGAGCCTGTGGAATCTGATGATCCTGATCCTTATGCTGGTGTACCGCAAGCACAAAAAGTTCGAGGGTGAGATCTGTCTGCTGTACTTCGGAGGCTATGGTCTTGGCAGATTCTGGATCGAAGGTATCCGGACAGATACCCTGTTTATCCCCGGAACGACCCTCGCCGTATCACAGGTATTATCCTTGTGCATGGTGATCTTCGCAGTGGTGACGGACGTTGTGGTACGTATCCGCCTGGAAAAACAGCCGAAAGTGGAAAAATATTAAAAATTTTTAAAAATTTATTAAGAATATCGAAACAGGAGCAAATACATAGATATTGTGTTTGCTCTTATTTTTATACCAGATATTGTAGCAAAAAGCGCCTTTGCCGTATGACAAGGCGCTTTTTTACGTGGTGCTGTCGAAAAAAGCTACTTGATTTCTCTTGTAAAATACCCTATTTTAGTATAAAATCATAATAAAAGTGGGAGAAAGTGGAGGTAAGTGCCACAAAGTGGTAGATTTTTAGAAAAATGACCTCCTTTTCGTGGCAGTCCCCTTTTGGATGAATGGTGGTGAGTGCGATGTTTATGAGCGAGTACAACCATACGTTAGATACGAAAGGCAGGTTGATCATTCCGGCGAAATTCCGAGAAGTCTTAGGAGAGGAATTTGTGATTTCCAAGGGAATGGATGGCTGCTTATTTGTGTATGCCAACGATGACTGGAATGCTTTTGAACAGAAGCTGACCTCATTACCTCTGATCAATAAAGAAGCAAGACAATTTGCCCGTTTCTTCCTGGCCGGTGCAGCTACGGTAGAAGTGGACAAGCAGGGAAGAATCCTGTTGCCGGCAGCACTCAGAGAGTTCGCTGGACTGGAAAAGGACGTGGTACTGGTCGGCGTCGGCAGCCGTGTGGAGATCTGGAGCAAGGATAAATGGGAGAATATGAACTCCGATACCGATATGGATGAGATCACCAGCGCCATGGAAGGACTGGGACTGACCATTTAACGGGTGAAAAACGTGACCGAGAAAGGATGACCGTCGTGGAATTCAATCATTATTCTGTGATGTTGCATGAGACCATTGAACAACTGAATATTAACCCGGACGGCATCTATGTGGACGGAACTTTAGGTGGAGGAGGACATGCCTACGAAGTATGCAGCCGCCTGAAAAACGGACATTTCTACGGCATTGATCAGGATGATGCAGCAATCGCGGCAGCATCCGCAAGATTGCAGCCGTTTGGAGATAAAGTGACCGTGATCCGCAACAATTATGTGAATGCAGTGGAGGCCCTCAGAGAATATGGTGTCACCGGCGTGGACGGAATCGTGCTGGATCTGGGAGTATCTTCCTATCAGCTGGATACCGAAGACCGAGGATTTTCCTATCGGTTTGATGCCCCTCTTGACATGCGGATGGATCGCAGGCAGACCCTGACAGCGAGAGATATCGTCAACAATTATTCCGAGATGGAACTGTATCACATCATCCGGGATTACGGTGAAGATCCTTTTGCCAAGAATATAGCGAAACACATTGTGAAAAACAGGGCAGACAAGCCCATTGAGACCACCTTTGAATTAAATGAGATCATCAAAGCCGCAGTCCCGGCAAAGATGCGACAGAACGGACATCCTTCGAAGCAGACTTTCCAGGCAATCCGTATCGAATGTAATCAGGAACTGGAAGTACTGAAAAAGGCGCTGGACGAGCTGATCGATCTGCTGAATCCCGGCGGAAGGTTCTGCATTATTACCTTCCATTCCCTGGAGGACCGGATCGTGAAGAACGCATTCCGCAGGAATGAGAATCCCTGCACCTGTCCGCCGGAATTTCCGGTGTGCGTATGCGGTAAGGTCTCCAAGGGAAAGGTGATCACCAGAAAACCCATTCTTCCCAGTGTGGAAGAACTGGAAGTAAACAGCAGATCCAAGAGTGCAAAGCTCAGAGTATTTGAGAAAAAATAAAAGACTTTAGTAGTGAAAGCGGGGAGAAAGAGTATGGCACAGAGAAGAAGAGTAAGCAATACTCCTTACATATATGATAACACAGCAAGAGACTTACAGATCCGCAGGCAGATGGAGGAGCCCCGGAGACAGATGTCTCATGAGACGAGAAAAAACAGAGAAAAAGCAAGACATATGAGCATCGGCTACGTCACCTTTCTGATGGGAGCATTGATTGCCTGTGCCTTCTGTCTGGTAAATTATATCCAGATGCAGTCGGAGCTGACCACCAAGATCACTGAGGTGTCCAGAATGGAGAGTGAATTGAACTCTCTGAAGTTGTCAAACGATGAAGAGTACAGCCGGATTACCAGCAATATCAATCTGGAAGAAGTCAAGAGAATTGCCATCGGCGAGCTGGGAATGACCTATGCTGCCGAAGGACAGGTAATCACCTACGCAAGCAGCAGCAACGACTATATGCGTCAGGCGGATACCAGCCAGAACTAAGTCTGGGAGGCAGAAAGCGTGAAGGAACAGAAGCCTAAGAAATTTTCCATAAAGATGCAGAAAAAACTTTTATGCCTGTATGCCCTGATCATACTGGCATTTATTCTGCTGTCTGTCCGACTGTCCTGGATCGTGAAAGCGGATGGAGCGACTTACGAAAAACAGGTTTTGTCGCAGCAGAAATATGATTCCGTGACATTGCCGTTCCGCCGCGGAGACATCGTGGATGCCAAAGGAACGAAACTGGCAGTCAGCGAGAAGGTATATAATCTGGTCATTGATTCCTATGTAATGTTAAGCCGTGAGACTTATCTGGAACCGACGATGGAGGCGCTGTCCGCAAATTTCCCGGATCTGGATATGACGGCAGTGAGACAGTATGTGATCAGTCATCCGGATTCTTCCTGGTATGTCCCTCTCAGAAGGCTGACCTATGATCAGATCAGCGGTTTTCAGTCGGCAGCACTGGAGGACAGCAAGATCAAGGGCGTCTGGTTCCAGGAAGAATACAAGAGAGTCTATCCTAACGGTTCCCTGGCGGCGGATGTGATCGGATTCTCCAGATCGGACAACGAAGGACAGTACGGACTGGAGGAGTATTACAATGATGTGCTGAATGGAACCACTGGAAGAGAGTATGGATATCTGAATGATGATGCCAACCTGGAGCGGACCATCAAACCGGCAGTGGACGGCAACACGATACACAGTACCATTGATGCCAATATCCAGAGTATTGTGGAGAAATATCTGAAGCAGTTTAACGAGGAGCATAAGGATGCGGTACATCCCGGTAACGGTGCAGAAAATGTGGGCTGCATTATTATGGAGGTAAATACCGGTAATATTCTGGCCATGGCAAGTTATCCGACCTATGACCTGAACGATACCAGGAATACGGACGCCCTTTTGGGATCCCGTAAGATCGAGATGGTGACCAATGCCAACGGTTATGATGTTCTGACCAAGACAGATACCTATTTTACGCAGGAAGACATTGATGCCTTAACGGATGACGAATTGCTGGACAACCTGAATTACCTGTGGAAGAACTATTGTATCTCCACTACTTACGAGCCGGGTTCCACAGCAAAACCGTTTACTGTGGCGGCAGCACTGGAGAGCGGTGCTATCACCGGCAACGAGCACTATCAGTGTAACGGATCTCTGGAAGTCGGCGGACATACGATCAAGTGTCACAGCTATCGTTCCGGCGGTGAAGGAGATGTATCCGTACAGGATTCCATTGCCTGGTCCTGCAACGTGGCGCTGATGAAGATTGCAGCTACTTTGGGAAAAGAAGAGTTTGCCAAATTTCAGCAAACCTTTAACTTTGGATTAAAGACTAACGTGGATCTGGCAGGAGAAGCGAGAACCGCAAGCCTGTTGTTCCCGGTAGATCAGATGGGAAGCGCCGATCTGGCTACCAACAGTTTCGGACAGAACTTTAATGTAACAATGATCCAGATGATCACGGGATTCTGTTCCCTGATCAACGGCGGTTACTATTATGAGCCTCATATGGTGGATAAGATCACCAATTCCAGTGGAGCTACGGTACAAAACATTGAGCCCAGAGTGTTACGGCAGACCATTTCTGAGAGTACCTCGGCGAAGATCAGACAGTACTGCCGGGCTACCGTAATGGAAGAGGGTGGTGACCGCAGAACCGGTAGAACCGCAAGACCTGCAGGTTATGCCATCGGTGGCAAGACCGGTACCGCAGAGACCATTCCCCGTAAAAACGGTGAGTACGTAGTATCCTTTATGGGATATGCACCGGCGGATGATCCCCAGATCGCTATCTATGTGGTCGTGGATCGTGCCAATGCATCTCCGCAGGATGATGCGAAGTTCGCTACTGGAATCGTAAGAAATGTACTGACAGAAGTGCTGCCTTACCTGAATATTTTCATGACAGAAGAACTGTCTGAGAAGGAGATCCAGGAGCTGGCAGAAAAACAGATCGAGATCACCAATCAGTATACCCAGAAGCCCGAGGACGGTGAAGATCAGAATAACGGTGACGGAACCGGTGATGGACAGACCGGAGACGATCAGACGGGCAGTGGAGATGGAACCGGCGACGCTCAGGGCGGTGATAATACAACGCCTTCCGAGGATTGGAGAAATTATCCGGTGGATCCGGCCACCGGTTATCTGGTAAGCCCGATTGACGGTGGACTGATCGACCCTGTTACGGGAGCGGATGTCGGCGGCGATGATTCCCTGGGGGACAGCCCGGTCAACAATAATCTGCTGAACCAGCAGAATGAATAGTAAGGTAATCTGACGAATAGCCTCACAGCAAGAGCAATAAAATGTAAAAAGCTCTTGTTGTGAGGTTTTTTTATGGCAGATCATCAGAATCGTTTCTTTCATCGGAAGAAGATCATGACCATATTTTTCGTATGTGCGGCAGTGCTCTGCGGACTGTTGGGAAGACTATTGTATCTGATGGTATGGCGGGCGGAATATTATGAGGAAGCGGCCACAAGGCTGCACGAAAGAGAGCGCAGCATCAAGGCGGCGAGAGGACGGATTCTGGATCGCAACGGGGTCGTGCTGGCGGACAACAAGATGGTCTGTACGGTATCGGTGATCCACAATCAGATCGAGGAGCCGGAGCAGGTGATCGCCATACTGGTGAAGGAACTGGGAATCTCCGAGGAAGAGGCCAGAAAGCGGGTGGAGAAATATTCCTCCATCGAGCGGGTGAAAAGCAACGTGGATAAGACCGTGGGAGACCGGATCCGGGAATATGATCTGGCCGGGGTAAAAGTGGACGAAGATTACAAGAGATATTATCCTTACGGGGATCTGGCCAGCAAGGTGCTGGGTTTTACCGGAGGAGACAATCAGGGAATCATCGGACTGGAAGTGGTATATGAAGAGATCCTGCAGGGGGATCCGGGAATGATCCTGACGATCACGGACGCCAAGGGGATCGAGGTGGATACGGCAGGGGAGCGTCGGGTGGAACCGGTGCCGGGCATGGATCTTCGTATCAGCATCGACCGGAACATCCAGGAGTATGCTACACAGCTGGCGGCGCAGGCCTGTGCCACCAAGGAGGCGGACAGTGTTTATATAGTGGCTATGAATCCGCAGAACGGCGAGATCCTGGCTATGGTGAATTATCCGGAGTTTGATTTGAATGACCCTTATACCTTACCGGAGCTGACGGAAGTGAAGGAGGACGGCAGCATTGTGGCGGTGGACCCGGCCACACTGACGGCGGAACAGAAACAGGAAAAGCTGAATGCCATGTGGCGAAACGGCTGTATCAACGACACCTACGAACCGGGATCCACCTTCAAGATCATCACGGCCGCTGCGGGACTGGAGGCGGGAGTGGTGACCCCGGAAAGCACCTTTTCCTGCCCCGGATTTATCATCGTGGATGACCGTAAGATCCGCTGCCACAAGATTGCCGGACATGGCGGCCAGACTTTTGTACAGTGCATGGAGAACAGTTGTAACCCGGCATTGATTTCCGTAGGCCTGCGGCTCGGTGTGGACAATTACTACCATTATTTTGAACAGTTCGGCCTAAAACAGCGCACCGGCATCGACTTGCCGGGGGAAGCTGGGACTATCATGCATAAAAAAGAGGATATGGGAAATGTGGAGCTGGCTACCGTGGCTTTCGGGCAATCTTTCCAGATCACAGCAATCCAGCTGCTGACCACGGCGTCCTCCATTATCAACGGCGGCAACCGGATCACCCCGCATTTCGGCATCGAGGCGTTGAACCGTGACGGGGAGGTGGAAGAGACCTTTTCCTATCCGGTGCAGACGGGGATCGTCTCGGAGGAGACTTCGGCCACCATGCGCTACATTCTGGAAATGGTAGTGGCGGAAGGCTCCGGCAGAAACGGTCAGGTACAGGGCTTCCGCGTCGGCGGCAAGACTGCAACCAGCCAGACTCTGCCCAGAGGAAGCGGACGTTACATATCTTCCTTTATCGGCTTCGCTCCTGCGGATGATCCCCAGGTCATCGCCATTGCTATTATCAATAATCCCCAGGGCATCTACTACGGGGGGCAGGTGGCAGCACCGATCATAAGGCAGCTGTACGAAAATATTCTGCCCTATCTGGGACTGGAGAAGACCGAAGAGCCGGAGGAGACAGCGGAGTCCGGGGAGTGATGGCGGTCGCAGACTTCCCCAGGGACGATGTCGAAAACGATGGAAAGAAAAAGGTTCCGGCGGATGAAAATTTGACAAAATCCGCTGATGCCACCCTTTATAATGTTTCTGAAGGAGGGGTGTGATGCATTATGAACTCTACTTAGACAGTTTGTTCCTCCTCAATTTCGGGATGAATCTGCTGCTGCTTTGCCTGGTGGATCACAGCATGGGCCACACTGCCACGTGGTACCGGCTGCTTGCGGGAGCCGTGGTCGGAGCGGTCTGGTATCTGTTTCCTTTTTTATGGAAAGGAACAGCCGCCGGGAAGCTGTTGCTTTGTTTTCTGCCGGGGACAATACTTATGCTGTATGTGACATTTCACATTCGCAGCCTTGGGACGTTGTGGAACTATTTCCGAAAACTGATGCTGTCCACCTTCCTGATCGGAGGCATTCTGGCGGCACTGCTTCGGGGATTCCCAATGGGAAGAAATTATCTGCCTGGGATCGGTATGACCCTGGGAGTCGGAGCATTCTCCGGCTGGATACTTGTGTGGGGGCGTAAAAAGGAAGCGGAACAAGCCTGCTATTGTGAGGTAGTGTTACAGGGAGCGGAGGGACCGTTGCGCATTCATGCATTGGTAGACTCCGGCAATACCCTGACCGAACCTATCAGCGGAGCACCGGTATCGGTGCTGGACGCACGGATATTTTATCGGCTGTGGCCGGAGGGACTGCCTGGATTCCGGGTGATTCCTTATCACAGTGTAGGGAAAAAGAGCGGGATCCTTAAGGGATATCCGGTGCCGCAGATGACGCTCATACAGCAGGGTGTGGAACGAGAATACAGAAATGTATACCTGGCAGTGAGTGAGGAGATCGCGGGAGAAGAGATCCCGATGCTGTTACCTCCTGCGCTGTTGCAGGAGACGAACAAAGCACGAAGGAAGAAGGAAAAAATAAAAGAGCCGGACGATCCGGCAAGGCACAATGTGGCAGATAGGAGTAAATATGGTCTTAAAGATAGCAATACCGGGAAAAATGCAGTTTAAAATGATGCGCAGGGAGCCTTATCTGCTGCACCGGAAAGGAGATGTCCACTATATCGGTGGCGCGGAGGTACTGCCGCCGCCCCTGCCCAGTGAGCAGGAGAATCAGGTGATCGGTGATCTGGGGACGGAATACGAGGATGAGGCGAAAGCCATCCTGATCGAACATAACCTGCGTCTGGTGGTCTACATAGCCAAAAAATTCGATAACACCGGTGTAGGGGTGGAGGATCTGATCTCCATTGGCACCATCGGACTGATCAAGTCTATCAACACCTTCAATCCGGAGAAGAATATCAAGCTGGCAACCTATGCTTCCCGGTGCATTGAAAATGAGATACTGATGTATCTGCGCCGGAATAACAAGACGAAAATGGAAGTCTCGATTGACGAACCGTTGAATGTAGACTGGGACGGCAACGAGCTGCTGTTGTCGGATATTCTGGGGACGGATGAGGATGTGATCTATCGCGGTATAGAGAATGAGGTGGAGCGGAAGCTTCTCATGAATGCCGTGAGCAAGCTGTCCAAGCGGGAGAAGACCATCATCAGACTTCGGTTCGGACTGGGGACAGTGGACGGACAGGAGATGACCCAGAAGGAAGTGGCCAATCTGTTGGGAATCTCACAATCCTATATTTCCCGACTGGAGAAAAAGATCATGCGGCAGCTGAAAAAGGAGATCAGCCTGCATATTTGACTTTGCATTCGGGACGGATACATGATACTATATAACATGTGCAGAATTGTGGGAGCTGCGTGGCAACAGAGCAGTTCGTGAACCATATAATACAGACAGGATAGTTTTCAGGTAACGGAATCGGAAGTAACCAAAAAGGACAAATACATGATACAGCGTGATGATATATTATCAATGGAATATTTAAAAAAGACGGAATTCACCGGATGCCACCAGGGGATGCGTTACCGTCTGGAGCAGACTGAGGATCCGGAAGGCGGCAAAAAGCTTCTCGTGACGGTCTGGCCGGAGCCCTTTAACTTTTTAAAGACACCGGAGGAGAAGAAGCAGAGGGCCATGTTCTCCTTTGACGAGGATGGAGTGGTGGATGCGGTCGGCTGGATGAACGACAGATTATTTGAGAACAAAAAGCTATGGGACGAGGCGCCTTCCCGCTGGGACACTTACCAGATGTAAAACGGGAATTTTAAGAGACAGATATAGGATGAAGAAAGAATGATTTGGAAATATATAATAAGGGATCTGAACGGTGCCATACAATATCTGCCCTATGGTGTGATGGCCGGTGCCGTCATGGGACTGATCCTGAATGCAATGAATGCCAGGAGGGAGCGGAAGGGAAAAGAAGCCTTTCCGATGGCAGGTCTCATGGTGTTTTCTTTGTACCTTATGATCATACTGGTGATTACTTTTTTCTCCAGAGAGGATGGCAGCCGGAACCGTGCCATGGATCTGGAGCTTTTCTCCACCTGGGGGATCAATACGAGAAATAACGCCTTCGTGGTGGAAAACGTGCTGCTTTTCATCCCGTATGGCTTTGCATGCCCCTGGGCATTTCCCTGGCTTAGGGGATTTTTCAGGAACATCTTTGCGGCTTTTGCGACCAGCCTGGGAGTGGAGACTTTCCAGCTCATTACCGGCAGAGGTTATTTTCAGATCGATGATATCCTGACCAATGTGCTGGGAGGAATCATCGGATACTGGATGTTTTGGCTGGTGTATCATACGTTACAGAGAATACGAGGATCAAGGTCTATGCGGTAAGATAGCCTCGCATAGCTTTCAATGCATTTTTTTCGAGACGGGAGACCTGGGCCTGGGAGATGCCGATCATGTCGGCGACCTCGGTCTGGGTCTTTCCTTCGAAAAAGCGCAGAGAGATGATATGACGCTCTCTGTCGTTCAGACGTTTCATGGCTTCACTGAGGGAGAGATGTTCCACCCACGTCTCTTCCTTATTTTTTTTATCACTGATCTGGTCCATGACGTAGAGGGTGTCACCACCGTCGGTGTAGACCGGTTCGTAGAGGCTCATGGGATTCTGCATGGCATCCAGGGCATAGACGATGTCCTCCTTGGAGATACCTACCTCTGCGGCAATCTCTTCCATGGTGGGCTCCTTCAGATTTTTCCTGGTCAGGGTATCGCGGGCGTAGATTGCCTTGTAGGCGGTGTCCTTCAGAGACCGTGAAACACGGATGCTATTGTTATCCCGTAAAAATCTGCGTATCTCACCGATAATCATTGGAACCGCGTAGGTGGAAAATTTTACACCCAGCGTGGAATCAAAATTGTCGATGGCCTTGATCAGACCGATACAGCCGATCTGGAACAGATCGTCCACATTTTCCGCACTGCCGGAAAAGCGTTTGATCACGCTCAGGACCAGACGCAGGTTGCCTTCGATGTAGGTCTCTCTGGCGGCGGTATCTCCCTCCCGGATCTTTGCGAAGAGAGCTTCCTTGTCCGCTGCCTTTAGCAAAGGCAGTTTTGCTGTATTGACACCGCAGATTTCTACTTTTCCCTGTACCATAGAGACCTCCCAAGTTTTCTGAATCGTTGCTGATTTTTGATAACTACAGTATTCACAGGAGAGTCAGTGACTATACCGGCAAGAAAGATTTTCCAGTTTTTCCCGAACGGGAAGCGGAGCGGTATCATATAATAAATAGAAAGAAAACGGGAGGAGCAGAGTATGCTTTTTTCCGAGTTAAAATGCAAAGATGTAATCAATGTCAGAGACTGTAAAAAGCTGGGGCATGTATGTGATCTGGAGTTCGATGAGTGCAGCGGATGTATCTGTAAGATCATGGTGCCGGGTGGAAACCAGTGGCTGGGATTCCTGCGCTGTGAGCCGAATATCGTCATCCCGTATAAGGACATCAGACAGATTGGACCGGACATAATTTTAGTTGACATTAACTGCTGAATCTTCTATAATCTTAACATAAATAACACGTGGTTTTTATAAGGAGGATGCCTATGAAATGTCCGTTCTGTAGCCATGAAAATACCAGAGTCATCGATTCGAGACCGGCGGAAGATAACAACTCCATTCGCCGCCGTCGTGTATGTGATGAATGCGGCAAGCGATTCACCACTTACGAGAAGATCGAGACGATTCCGCTGATCATTATTAAAAAGGACAATAACAGAGAGGCCTATGACCGTGCCAAGATCGAGGCAGGGGTGCTCAGAGCCTGTCATAAACGTCCGGTCAGCGCACAGCAGATCACGACTTTGGTGGATGAGGTGGAGAACGAGATTTTCAACAGGGAAGAACGGGAGATCCCCAGCGGCACCATCGGTGAGCTTGTGATGAATAAGTTAAAGGATCTGGATGCGGTCGCTTATGTGAGATTTGCTTCGGTCTACCGAGAATTCAAGGATGTGAATACCTTCATGGATGAGCTGAAGAGTGTTCTCAACGATAAGAATCACAATTAAAATCAGAACAGGACTTCTGTATTTACGGAATAGCACACCTCCGTCTGCCCGGCATAAGTTGGACAGGGAGGTATTTTTATGCGATAAATTCAGAAAACTGTGTTTTGGCGGAAGAAACGGTACAGACAGAAAAAATAGATTCCGGCAAGTACCAGCTGGCTGACCAGAATCCCCCACAGATATCCCTGCATACCGATCACGGGAATGGCAAAAAATACGAACAACAGCCGGATTAAAAGGCAGACCACGTTGGAGAAAAAGATCCGTCCCGCCATGCCAAGACCCTGCAAAATGCTGGAGAGCGTGGTATCCAGATACAAAAAAGGACAGATGAATCCCAGCGTCACGATGAAATGCCCGGCCAGTTCACTGTGGAACAATTCGGTTCCCATCCAATCCCCCAGAAAAAGAAAACCGCACAGACAAAGAAAGCCCATGAGACTGCAGTATTTTACGGTACGCAGAGTGTCGTTCCATACGGCTTCCCGGTCACCTTTTGCATGATTTTCGGAGATGGTGGGGAGGAGAAGAACCGCCACAGAACTGGTGAGAGCATTGGGAAAAAAGATCATGGGCATGGCCATACCGGTGAGTACGCCGTATACACTTAAGGCTGTGGTGGTATCATAACCGTAGAGCAGAAGCTTCTGGGGAATGGAGACAGCTTCGATGCTCTGCAAAATATTCAGAACGATACGATTGGCGGTCAGGGGCAGTGCCATGCCCAACAGATCCCGGTAGACCGCGGAAGAAGGACAGATATTTTGCAGGGAAAGAACAGAGGCATCCGGATACAGGTGTATGTACAGGCAGATCAGAGCGATCAGCATGGACAGAAGCTCGCCGACGGTCAGACCTAAGACGGCCGCATTGATGGAGGGGGTGCGCCCCTCAGACAGATCGGCTCCGGTGACGAGAAAGACACAGCCGACTCTGGCCAGCTGCTCCAGAAGCTGCGTGAGGGCAGGAACGGAAGCTTTCTTTTTTCCATAGAAATAGCCGTTGATGCAGGCATGCAGCGCGGCAAAAGGAATAGAGAAGGACAGAATCCGCAGCATGGATATGGTACGGGCTTCTTTTAACAGGAAGGTTCCTATGGGTTCTGCGGCGAGAAACAGGACAGCATTGACTCCAAGGGACAGAGGGAGCGTGATGCTTGCCCCGGTCAGCAGCGTTTTCAGGTCATCGGAACGCCGCCCCGCAGTATTGGCGGCAACGAATTTGGAGATGGCGGTCTGGTAGCCGGCAGCTGTCAGGGAAAAGGAGAGAGACAGTGCGGGACTGAGCAGCTGATAGATCCCCATTCCTTCTTCTCCGAAGAGCCTGGACAGGTAGATCCGGTAGAAAAAACCGATGATGCGGGTGATAAGACCGGTGATCGTCAGAATCAGAGTACCGAAGATCAGAGGATGACGTTTGGCATGCTTCATAGCTTTTCGTTGGATCCTTTGCAGATAAAAGATCTTGCAAAAGTATATTCCATCCACCTTGTTGACAGAACTGCGCGGTGAATGCTATCATGAATAACAGTGAAATAAGCATGAAAATATGCGGAAATGAGGCAGTATGATATATTTAGATAATGCAGCAACTACCAAAACGGCACCGGAGGTCGTGGATGCGATGCTTCCGTACTTCAGTGAATACTACGGCAATGCCAGCACCATCTACAGTCTGGGTGCCGAGAGCAAGAAGGCCATGGATCATGCCCGCCAGACCATCGCAGACAGTCTGGGTGCGAAGCCGGAAGAGATCTATTTTACTGCCGGCGGTTCTGAGTCCGACAACTGGGCATTAAAAGCCACCGCAGAAGCCTATGCTTCCAAGGGAAAACATATCATTACCACGAAGATCGAGCATCATGCCATTCTTCATACCTGTGAGTATCTGGAGAAGAGAGGCTTTGAGATCACTTATCTGAATGTGGACAGAGACGGACTGATCAGTCTGGACGAACTGAAGGCAGCCATTCGCCCTGACACGATTCTGATCAGTGTAATGTTTGCAAATAACGAGATCGGTACCATTGAACCCATTGCCGAGATCGGTGAGATCGCGAAGGAGCACGGTGTATTGTTTCATACCGATGCGGTACAGGCGTATGCACAGGTTCCCATCAATGTGGATGAAATGCACATCGACATGCTCAGTGCCAGCGGCCACAAATTAAACGGCCCCAAGGGTATCGGCTTCTTATATATCCGCAAGGGTGTGAAGATCCGTTCCTTTGTACATGGCGGAGCACAGGAGAGAAGCCGCAGAGCCGGTACAGAGAACATTCCTGGTATCGTGGGACTGGGTGCTGCTGTAGAGCGCGCTATGCGTATTATGGATACCAAGACCCGCAAGGAGATCGAACTGCGGGATTATCTGATCGGACGTCTGGAGAACGAGATCCCTCACTGCTGGCTGAACGGTCACCGCACGAAGAGACTTCCGAACAATATCAACTTCTCCTTCCTGTTCATCGAAGGAGAATCCATGTTGATCATGCTGGATATGAAGGGCATTTGCGCTTCCAGCGGTTCCGCATGTACTTCCGGATCTCTGGATCCTTCCCATGTACTGCTGGCTATCGGCTTAAAGCATGAGGAAGCACACGGCTCCTTGCGTCTGACCTTATCTGAGGAAAGCACGAAGGAAGAGATGGACATCGTGGCGGAAGAAGTGAAGAAAATCGTACAGAGACTGCGGGATATGTCTCCTTTATATGAAGATTTCCTGAAAAGCCAGAAGAACAACTAAGTGAGAAAGAAGAGGATAACAGATACATGTACAGTGAAAAAGTAATGGACCACTTTCAGAACCCCAGAAATGTAGGGGAGATCGAGGATGCCAGCGGCGTAGGTACCGTGGGCAATGCAAAGTGCGGAGATATTATGAGAATGTTCCTGGACATTGACGAGAACGGGATCATCCGGGAAGCAAAGTTCAAGACCTTCGGCTGCGGCGCTGCCGTAGCTACCAGCTCCATGGCTACCGAACTGGTAAAGGGTAAGACCATTCAGGAAGCATTACAGGTAACGAACAAGGCTGTAATGGAGGCTCTGGACGGACTGCCGCCCGTAAAGGTACACTGCTCACTGCTTGCAGAGGAAGCGATTCATGCAGCACTGTGGGATTATGCAGAGAAGAACCATATCACCATCGAAGGACTGCAGAAGCCCAAGAATGACATCAGTGAGGGCGAAGAAGAGGAAGATTATTAAGATCTATGAAGAAAAAAGTAGTAGTAGGCATGTCCGGGGGAGTAGATTCCTCCGTGGCAGCCATGTTATTGAAGGAACAGGGCTATGACGTGATCGGCGTCACTATGCAGATCTGGCAGGACGAAGAGGAAGCAGCCAAGGAAGCCAACGGTGGCTGTTGCGGACTGTCGGCGGTGGATGATGCCAGAAGAGTAGCACAGAGACTGGAGATTCCTTATTATGTCATGAACTTTAAGAAGGAATTCAAATGCCATGTCATGGACTATTTTGTGGCAGAGTATTTAAGAGGCCATACCCCCAATCCCTGTATTGCCTGCAACCGTTATGTGAAGTGGGAATCCCTGCTGCAGAGAAGCCTGGAGATCGGGGCGGATTATATTGCCACGGGACATTATGCGAGGATTGACAGGCTGCCGAATGGCCGTTTTGCCATCCGTAATTCCGTTACCGCAGCCAAGGATCAGACCTATGCGTTGTACAATCTGACCCAGGAGCAGCTGGCACATACCCTGATGCCGGTGGGTGAATATACCAAGGATGAAATCCGCGTCCTGGCAGAGGAGGCGGGACTTCCGGTGGCGCATAAGCCGGACAGTCAGGAGATCTGTTTCGTGCCGGACAATGATTATGCTTCCTTTATTGACAGAGAAGCCGGCGAAAAGGTGCCGGGACCGGGCAATTTTGTCACGGAGGACGGCAGGATCTTAGGCCGGCATAAGGGCATTACCCATTATACACTGGGACAGCGCAGAGGACTGGAACTTCCTATGGGGGAAAGAGTGTTTGTCACCGCCATCCGTCCCGAGACCAATGAAGTCGTCATCGGTTCCAATCAGGAACTCTTTACGGATAAAGTGCTGTGCGATCATGTGAATTACATGACAGTGGAAGATCTGACAGAGCCCACCAGAGTATTGGCGAAGATCCGTTACAACCATAAGGGAGAATACGGAACTCTGACAAAACAGCCGGACGGTAAAGTGCTCTGTACCTTTGACGCACCGGTACGTGCCGCAACACCGGGGCAGGCCATGGTATTTTATCAGGATGAGCATGTACTGGGCGGCGGAACCATTATTCTGTAGGAAAGCGCTCAAAGAGGAGGTCTCTGTGTCCTACGGATACAAAGATTTGTATAGCGGAAAAGATCGGGATCACTATTGTTACAATAGTGGTCCTGCATTTTTATCACGGCGTATGACAACAGTGGCACCGACGTGCATATAATAGTAGAAAGCTTTTAACAACAGCAGGAGTGTTTATGGATTATCGTTTTTCATTTCAGAGACCTATGAGAAGAAGCAGTTTCGGCTCCATGAAGGGAACCATTGTGGATCTGGTACCGGCAGGACAGGGTGGCCGCAGAGCCGATGGATGCCTTTTGTTCGCTACAATCGAGGATACGGACGGCAACACGGTGAACTTTTTCATCAACCCGGATACGTATGTGGTGGATTTCACTACACTGTCGGTTGGAATGATGGCAACCTTCTGGTATCGCAACGATGCGCCCATGCCCCTGATCTATCCGCCTCAGTATACGGCAGTGGTAGTGGCTGAAGAGAGAAGCGACCGGAATGTGGATGTGAGCTACTACAGCAATTCCCTGGTCAATGAGGAGCAGACATTGCAGCTGAATCTGGATGGCACAGTGGATGTGCGTACCGTGAACAACCAGTATTTCCAGGCGAGTCCCGCGAACCATAATCTGGTGGTCATCTATTCCTCTTCCACGAGAAGCATTCCTGCCCAGACCACGCCGTCTACAGTGGTGGTACTGTGTGACAGAAACTGTGGTTAGGCAGACAAAAGAGGACAGTTGTAGTCCATTGACCTATTGAGATTTTTGCAAAAATGTTATACCATAAAATAATCCCCTATAGAATGATGTCGGGGGCAAAAGTCCCCGACTTTGATGCCTACGGATTGTTCCGTGCTGCGCACTCCCACAATCCGCCC
>OGQU01000147.1_pt1 | contig 90851 bp, 68 predicted proteins | sample 1553341 | NCBI WGS metagenome assembly OGQU01 (sample SAMEA2579920, study PRJEB22360) | human gut metagenome | biome: human gut; feature: human-associated habitat; material: faeces | place: Denmark | collected 2008/2010 | reverse complement strand
TAATCCCCATATGTTTTATTGATATTTTTTAACTCAACGTACATCGCCTTTTTCCCCCTTTCCTTTATGCTCCAGAACATTTCTTGCGATCAGAAGGATCACCGCCAGGATCACCAGGATCGAAGAAACCGCAAATGCCGGAACATACTGGAATTCGTTATAAAGAATTTCCACATGAAGCGGAAGTGTATTTGTTTTTCCACGGAGATGTCCGGACAGTACGGACACAGCTCCAAACTCTCCCATGGCTCTGGCTGTACACAGCACAACACCATAGAGAAATGCCCACTTGATATGTGGAAATGTCACCTTGGTAAAAATCGTCCAGCCTTTTGCTCCCATCAATGCTGCCGCCTCTTCCTCATCGGACCCTATGGATTCCAGAACCGGTATGATCTCTCTGGACACAAATGGAAATGTGACAAAGATCGTTGCCAGGACAATTCCAGGAACTGCAAACACGATCTGTATCCCTGCACTTTCAAGAACAGAATAAAGAGGACTCTGCTTTCCAAAAACCAGGATATAGATAAGACCTGCGATAACCGGTGATACTGTAACCGGAACATCGATCAAAGTGGTAAGAAGCTTTTTTCCCCGAAAATGAAATCTGGTCATTGCCCATGCCGCACACAGACCAAAGATCGTGTTGCATACAACAGCCGCAGCCGTCGCCCCAATGGTCAGCTTCAGCGCTTTCAGCGTGTACTCATCTGTCACCGCCTGCACGTAGCACTGCCAGCCCTTGCTCAGCGCCTGGGTTACAACAACCACCAGAGGCAGTACCAGCATCACAAAAAGAAAGATCACGGAAATCCCGATAAGGATCCATTTCACCGGCCCGGAAGCCTGCTTCTTTTTTTCATCCATTATGCATCCCTCCCTCTGATACGTTTCGTATTTCTTGCCTGCACCAGATTCACACCAAACAGGATCAGGAATGATACTGCCAGTGTAACCAGTGCGATAGCTGTTGCGCTTTCATAGTCAAACTCCTGAAGCTTTGACATGATGATCAGCGGCGTGATCTCTGTATAATAAGGCTTGTTTCCTGCGATAAAAACAACGCTTCCGTATTCTCCCAGGCAACGTCCGAAGGCAAGTCCCGCCCCGGAAAGCATTGCCGGCAGAAGCTCAGGAAGAATAACTCTGCGAAAAACGGTGAATGGCTTTGCACCCATGACACGAGCCGCCTCCTCATAAGAACCGTCCAGCTTCTCCAGAACCGGCTGAATGGCCCTGACTACAAAAGGGATTCCCACAAAGATCAATGCCACCGTGATACCGATCTTGGTATATGCGATCTTAATACCGAAATTTGCAAAAAAGCTTCCCACCAGACCTTTATCGGATGTCAGGGATGTCAGTGAGATACCGGCAACTGCAGTCGGCAGTGCGAAAGGCAGCTCGATCATTCCATCCATGATCCTTTTTCCCGGAAAATCATATCTTACCAGCACCCACGCAAGGACCAGTCCCATAATAGCATTGATCACTGTGGCCGCAAATGCGGTAATAAAGCTTACATAGAATCCGGACAAAACCCTCGGCCGTGTGATCACCTCAATAAATTCCCGAAAACCCAGCCGCGCCGAGTATACTGTCAGAGACGCAAGAGGGATCAGAACTACGATACTCAGCATCGCCAAAGTCACTCCCATTGTCAGTCCAAAGCCTGGTATCACACGTTTACTCTGTTGTTTCTTCATTTCTGTCTCCCCGCTTTTCTATTCTAAGTTTCTGGTCTGTTACAAATTCCCGGTCTGTTGCAAATCTCTGACTCTTCTACAACTCTCTGGTCTGTTACAAAATCTCAGGCTCTTCTACTCTTCATAGATCTCATCAAACACTCCGCCGTCTGCGAAATGCTTTTTCTGAACTGCATCCCAGCCGCCGAAATCTTTGATTGTTGTCAGCTTCACCTTCAGGTTAAAAGTATCTGCATGCTTTTTCAGGATCGTCTGATCAACCGGCCTATAGTAATTCTCCGCGATCAGCTCCTGAGCTTCATCGGAATACAGATATTTCAGATATGCTTTCGCAGCTTCTGCATTATCATGCTTTTTCACATTTTCATCTACAACAACAACGGATGGCTGTGCCAGGATACTGATGCCCGGCGTTACGATCTCGTAATCATCCGGATTATCCCTTACAGAAAGAAACGCTTCATTTTCCCAGGCGATCAGCACATCCCCCTGCCCGTTTTCCACAAAAGAGGTTGTGGCACCTCTTGCTCCGGAATCCAGAACCAGAACATTTTTGTAAAGCTTCTTGATAAAGGCTTTCATCTCTGTCTCGTTGCCGTTATATTTCTCATTGGCATAAGCCCAGGCTGCCATATAATTCCAGCGGGCACCACCGGAGGTTTTCGGATTGGGAGTGATCACCCCCACACCATCCTTTGTCAGATCATCCCAATCTTGGATATTCTTTGGATTTCCCTTCCGAACAAGAAATACAATGGTGGAAGTATAAGGAGCACTGTCATCCGGATATTCATCGATCCAGCCCTTGTCGATCAGACCGGCATTCCGGATCGCATCAATATCATATTCCAGAGCAAGTGTCGCCACATCCGCAGGAAGTCCATTGGAAATCTCAAGGGCTTGCTTTCCGGAACCGCCATGAGACTGGATCACATCCACACTCTGACCTGTTTCCTCTTTCCAATATTTTGAAAAAATCTTATTATATGCTTCATAAAATTCTCTGGTCGGATCATAGGACACATTGATGATCTCCACATGATTTTTATCCTTTGTATTGTTTCCCGATACTGCAAAAGTTCCTGCCAGTACCACTGCTACCACTGTGATACAGACACCTGCGATGCGTTTTCTTTTCATGATCTGTGTACTCCTTTACAACCACATTTTTATTTGGAAATCTTTTTCCCACCAATGTAACTGCTTCATTTCGCTGTCAAATCATACCTGTTCTTTCCGTTTACTGTGGTTCTGTAATTTTTTTATTTGAATTGAATACATTAAACCATATTATTCCCATTAATTAAATATGAATATCTGAAAACGTTTTCATGAAATACTCTGGTCATAGCTCAACCGCATCCTGTCTGTCACTATATCTGCGCACCCGCAACACTCAGATACAATAATCGCTCCACATACTGTCCTCCACACTGCTGCAGCTGTTCCGTATCATCAGTCTGCCTTCCAGCTCCATTCGCACAATACCGGAATGTCCGCCCTTCAGTCGGTCCAGCAGCAGGTATAATGCAAATTTTCCCATATCCTCCTTGGGCAGGCTCACCGTTGTCAGCATCGGTCTGGTAAACTGTGCCTCCTGTATATCATCGCTGGATATGATCGAAGGCATATAATACCGGTTCCGAAATTTATTCAGGCACTTCAGCATTCCGATCGCCGAAATATCATTAGCACAATAGATTCCGGTTGGCATGTCGTCCGACTGAAAGAACTTTTCCATGGCCTCGTAGCCCTCGGCCTCAGTCTGCTTTGTTTCGATAACATACTCCGGTATCACATCCAGATCATGCTTCTTCAGTGTTTCCAGATACCCGTTATACCGGTCCTCGCTGTGACACTGGCCAATATAACCGATATTTTTGTGCCCCAGGGAGATCAGATATTCCACTGCCGCTGCTGCGATCTTTTTCCCATCGCAAAGGACCTCATCCACTTCATAATTGGTAGAATTCCGGTTCACCGATACCACACTCTTATACTTCTTATTCAGCTTCTTCAAAGCCTCTTTATTACATCTGCCGATGATGATCAGTCCGTCCCTTTTCCCTTCCACCTCGTCATACATTCCGTCGATCAGCCGGTCCAGATTCTCCCTTCGGCACTTCCGGTCATCGGAAAACACAGACATATACCATACTTTGGAAAGAATGCAGTTTTTATCATGGATCTCACTTTCGATCACCCGAAGGAGCTCCGCAAAAAACGGATCCGTTGTGGAAGAATCGGTTCTTGTCATCAGGATATTGATGTACCAGGTTTTCTCCTGCTTTGCGGAAACGCCTTTTTTCAGATTCCGGGCCGCCTCGTTGGGCACATAATTCATCTCGATAGCTGTTTTCCATATCTTATCCCTGAGTCCGGAAACAGAACATTTATAATTGGGATTATTCAAAACTCTGGAAACCGTCGCCGGTGAAACCCCTGCCTTTTCTGCGATCTTCTTGATGGACATGTACCCGTCCCCTCCCTCTGAAAAAAGTCTGCCCGCTGCCAGTCCTGTAAGCTGCTCAACGTCATCTGTGTAACTCAGCATCATCAGTGTAACAGAACTTTTTATCATTTCTTATTTCATAGTAATTAAATATGTTTTATATGATAATAAGAGTTTTGAAAAAAGTCAATCTTATTTTGTGAAAACGTGTTCTTTTTTTGCCTGCAATATATAAAAACAGACTGAGAACCTGATATATATTCTTATCAAGCTCCAGTCTGTTTTGCGTACTCAAACATATAAGATATAACTATGAGTAAATAACAAATGCTGATTACTAATATCCTTTGAATTATTTAACCGTTACCTTACAGGTCAGTTTTTTGGAACCACTCTGAACGGTAATGGTTGCAGTTCCTTTTTTGATGCCTTTTACAACACCTTTGGATGTGACCGTTCCCCCATTTTCCAATTCACATTTATACTAAAATTATAAATTTCCCATCACATTTAATCAAACTTTGTTTAGAATATTTTTGTCATATTTTGTCTGTTTACAGACATTTTTTAACATTTTTTCTACTATAAAAACCCGGCAGCTGCATATGTGAAAACTTTTGTACCTGCTTTATTACCAAAATACCCAAAATACGACGTGCAGTTGTTCAAAATAAATATCTGTACTTTCTCCTCCTGCTCATAATAATCTCAAATACTCTTTCTTTATATTCCTGCGGATAATAACTTTCCATATCCAATATTTCTTTTACGTCTTTTTTAGTAAATTCCAGACTTATCTGCTGACCATACAATTCTTCCGCAATCTCGATCTGCTCATCAAAATCTTCACACAGAGTTTTTGATCGTGCCTCCTCCATCAGATTATTTATGTTTTCTTCCATCGGATAATCCATCTGTATATCTGATAGCAGTCCTGCACCGTTATCAAATATTGGACATAAATGATATTTTTCTTCTGCATCCATTAAGACTCCAATATTATGCATATGCCGATCTTCATTCATAAAAAATGTATCAATTGCCAGGATCTTACTCATATACTTTCCAAAATCGCTAATTCCCGTAATGCGTTCCGTCTGATCTACTATAAATTCCAGTCTTTCCGAATGTTCTGGAATCGTGAATAATTTTTTATAAAGACTTTCATTATAAAATCCATAAAAAAGTCTTTCTAATGTAATAAGTTGCCATCCCTCAGGCAAAAAATTTTCACTTTTACATCCCAGATATTTTCTTCTCTTATAATTAATCTCTTCTGTTTTATATAAAACATACTCTTCCTGTTTCAGCGAAGATTTTTCCAGCAAACGTGAAACAACATATTCCACCAATCCCTCATATCCCATATAATCAGCTTTATACCATACATTGTTCCTGCACCATTTCAATTGGTTTCCTTTTGACGATTGTCTGTCATTTGTTTTGATATCCTGTTCAAAAAGCTGCACCATCTTTACCTCTCAATCCTGATCCAGAAATCATCCTCTGCCATTCTTCCTTCGGTCTTTTCTATGATCATAAACGGATCATAAAATGGCAGATTCAAATCTTCTAATACCAATTTTATTTTGTCTCGTTGTCTCGGGAAACAACGAGATTCCAGAAATTCCTCGTATTCTTCAAAGGTTGGTTTTTCATTTCGGCCAAATGCTTTTTTAATAAAATTGTTTGTATAATTATATATTTTTACTTTTCTGCCTCTCTCATCCACATCAATAATCGTACATATTTCACTCCTAAACATGTACCATAAGCGTATCGGATATTCTTTTTCCGGTACGCGGAGGTTTTCCTCTATCTGAGGATACTCGTTTAAAATATGAACTAATGTCGTAACCGGTCCTGTAATATCCCGATTTTCACTTTCCCATCTTTCTATTGTTTTCTGAGATACATTTACTAACTTTGCAAAATCTTTTTGTGTAAGCTTCAATTTCTTCCTTAAAATTCGTATATCTTCTGCCCGTATCGAATGTTTCACAGCATATCCTGTCATTTTAGATTCCCCCTTTTTTATTAATATACCCTTATTTTAAGGGTATAACAAGCTATTTTATTCCTTATTTTAAGGGTTTTCTATATTTATAAAAAAACCCGGCAGCTGCACATGTGATAACTCTCCATGTTTCATCTGCCGGGCTTCTGTTTTTATTTTCTTTTGTATTCTTTCACTGTTATGGCGATTTTACGTACGCCTGCTTCATCGTTACTTCACCGTTATCTTACAGTTTAGTTTTTTCGCTCCGCTCTGCACGGTGATCACGGCCGTCCCTTTTCGGATTCCCTTTACAACACCTTTGGAATTTACCGTAGCGATCCTGCGATCCGAGGAACGGAAAAGAATCTTTTCGTCGCTGTAATACGGCACGGTCACTGCCTGGATCGTGTATGTTTTTCCACGAAGTATGGTTTTTGTTTTGGGCACGCCGGTCATCTTTGCGGTCCTTACTGCGGCAGTATTGTTCAAAAAACGGAACCCATTTTTCTTTGCGTAAGTCTGCGCAGTAGAACCCTTTTTTCCGGCAATGACAAAAGTTTTATTTTTTCCACTATTGAAATTATAGCCGATCGCTTCTTTTTCTATCACTGTTTTACTGTTGAGGATCGTAATCTTTTTCATTGCCAGGCAATCATAAAAAGCATGGCTTCTGATCTTTTTCACACTGGCAGGTACTGTAATATTCCCCAGTTTTCGACAATTACTGAATACACCGTTCCCGATCTCTGTAAGCTTCTTCGGCAACGACACCTTTCTGAGATCTGTACAAAAAGAAAACGCATCTTCCCCAATAACCGTAACACTGTCCGGAAAGCTTACTCCTGTCAAACCGCAATGCCGAAAGGCCGCTCTTTCTATCCTGGAAACGCCCTGTCCAAGCGCAACCTTTTTCAGTTTCATATCTGCCTCAAATAACGATTCCGGTAATATTTTCACACTTCCCGGAATGCTGACAGATTCCAGATTGTTACAGTAACTGAAAGCATATTCATCAATTTTTGTCACAGTTTTCGGTACATCCAGGCTCATAAGCTTACTCTGGTAAAAAGCATATGCACCAATGCTTTTCAGTCCATCAGGAAGCTTGATCCTGGTGATCGCAGTATCTCCAAATGCTCTTACTCCAATACTCCGCAGAGTTCCCGGCAACGAAATCCTCTTCATATTTCTGCAGTCTGAAAAGGTTCTGTCACCGATTCCCGTGATCCCAGATGCAACGGTTACTGTTTTTATCATTGCTGATCTGTATGAAAAATCATCGGTAACCTTAACCTCCCCTTTTCCCTGTATCTGCAGGTTTCCATTGGAGTACAACCGGTAAACAGCTTTGCTTCCACAGGAGCCCTTCGCAACAAGCTTTGCAGTGCTCTGCACACCTGCTGCCGATGCTTCCTGTGCATATTCAGCCGCATAACCAGTCTGTGCATGTACAGCCACAGAAGATACACAGGACCCTGTCAGGATCATTGCCGTTGATAACAGTATTGCGATTTTTTTCCCAAACATAAAAGCTCCCTCCCTGAGAATCGATCGGATATCCACGATCTTCTCCCATGCAGCAACAAAAGGACCGGCATACATCCGGTCCTCCTATTCATCATTTAGAATCTGTTGGTTAATCCAACCACATACATATCTTCTTTATATTCCGGGATCTTCACAAGAAGTCCTTCTGCAGTATCTTCAGTTTCTACCTTCACTGCCGGATCAAATGGTCTCAGCTGCCCATGATAGCCCTTGATCAGGAATTCATTGGCACCTTCCTTCAGATGATCTGCAAACACATTCAGATTTCCGTCTTTCTGTGTATAATGGAGCTCAATTCCACTCTCAAGCAGCTCAGATTCACGGTCACTGCAGCGTGTTCCGTAAATACCGTCATGGTTTACCTTCAGCCATGCACCCAAGATCTTCAGTCTTCTTACCTGCTCCTCCGGAATCGTTCCATCTGCCTTCGGGCCGATGTTCAGGAGAAGATTTCCGTTATTTGCCACTGTTCCGACAAGAAGTGAGATCAGATCCGGAACAGAGATCAGCTTGTCATCGCCTTCGTTGGCATTATAACCGAAGGATAAGCCCATTCCACGGCACATCTCCCATTTCTCATTTCTGTTTACAGAACCGGCTTTATATTCCTTAGTAAGGAAATCGTGATAACGTCCGTTGAAACGGTCATTTACCACACCCTCCGGAACCTTATTGTAATAATGTGCAAAGAAATACGGCATCATCTCTTCACTCTGTGTCGGCCATCCGATATCATTCCAGAACACACTCGGTGCATAATCATCTACAAGCTCTTTCATCTGATTATAGGAATAATCTGCATATGCAAATGTCGGGCTGGCTGTTCCAAACAGATCATCATCCTCAAAAATAGGATCGTTTGCATACTGCCAGTCGATCAGTCCGGAATAATACAGGCCCATGCGGATTCCTGCGTCACGGACAGCTTCTGTCAGCTCACCGGTGATATTTCTCTTCGGTCCCATTTCTACGGAATTGAAATGTGTATATTTACTTGGGAACAGGCAGAATCCGTCATGATGCTTGGTTGTCAGAACAACATACTCCGCACCTGCTTCTTTGAAGATCTCTGCCCACTGCTTCGGATCCCAGTTTTCAGCTTTCCACATAGGAATAAAATCTTCGTATTTGAAATCTTTTCCGTATTTTTCTATATGATGCTTATATGTAGGACCTTTTCCAATGTTCAGAGAATTGTAATACCATTCTGCATACGGATTATCCGCAAACCATTCCTTGGAATCAACCTCTCCCAGCTCCCATGTATGCGGTGCAAATGCCGGCACGGAATAAATTCCCCAATGGATAAAAATTCCAAATTTACAATCCTCATACCATTTTGGAACTGTGTGTGCATTTACAGAGTTCCAGTTTCCTGTGAATCTTACATCTCCCATAATTAAAATACCTTATCCTTTCTGTCCTTTCAAAAAGACATTATAATTTACTTGCTTCCCCCAACAGCTATTCTACTGTGATCTTCAATACCACCGGCATATCTCCCGCCTCAATAACCCCTCTTCCGCAGGAAATATCCAGTTCTTTATTTCTCGCAAATGCCGGATGCAGATCTGTTCCGAGAATCTCAATATCCCGGATCGTGGATTTCAAAAGCTTCATATCATTGCCAAGAGCTTTGATATGGATCTCTCCATCCTCCGGCCAGTGCAGAACAGTCGCATAAATATGATTGCTCTTACTTGTAAAACGGATATCCTCAGAAGTAAAGTGCTTATCATAGGTATCCGTGAAATGTCCCTCCGGAACCACCGTCGGTCCCTCTCCGAATATCTTCCAGTATCTGGTTCCGTATATCGCCTCTCCGTTTACCTTCAGCCATTTTCCCATTTCTCTCAGGATATGTGCATCCTCTTCCGGAATTGTTCCATCCGGCTTCGGTCCGATATTAAGAAGAAGTGCACCATTTTTGCTGACTACATCGATCAGATCCAGCACTACATCGGAAGGCTTCTTATAATCATTTCCAATGGTATAGCCCCAGGAATTCTTAGCTACAGACGTATCATTCTGCCACAGATCCGGTGTGATATGGTCTAACTGACCTCTTTCCAGATCATTCACTGCGCTGCCATAAACATATGCGTCAAATTTGGCATCAATGGCTGTTTCTTTTCCCCACTGTGCAGAACGGTTGTAATAATATGCTGCAAATTTACGAAGATACGGTTTCCATGCATATTGCTGGATCCACCAGTCAAAATACACAATGGATGGCTGATATTTATCCACGATCTCGCAGGTGCGGACAAGCCAGTCCTGCATATGCTCCTCTGTCGGAGGATTGTCATAAATATCACTCATATCTCTGGTGATTCCTGCTGCCGGCCCATAAAGATCCGCATATTCCGGATCATTGACATCAGCCTCCGGGATCTGACGACCTCCATTAAAGAACCAGTAATGCTCTGCTCTGTGAGAAGAAGCACCGAGAACCATTCCCTCTTTCTCAACCTCTATCTTCAGCTCTCCGAGAATATCTCTTTTCGGTCCCATCTCAGCAGCGTTCCAGCGACAAAGGTCACTGGCATACATCTGAAATCCATCGTGATGCTCCGCTACCGGAACTACGAATTTCGCCCCCGCCTCTTTAAATAAGGCCGCCCATTCCTTCGGATCAAACTTCTCAGCCTTAAACTGAGGAATAAAATCCTTGTAGCCGAATTTATCCAGAGTTCCGTATTTCTCTGTATGATGCAGGTTCTCCTTAGAGCCTTTCACATACATATTTCTGGGATACCATTCGTTTCCGAAAGCCGGAACACTGTAAACACCCCAGTGGATAAAAATTCCGAATTTATCTCTTGCATACCACTTCGGCGTAGGATGCTCACAGAGAGAATCCCAGGTATCCGTGTACGGTCCCTGTGCGATCACCTCATCGATCAGAGAAAGGTATTCTTCTTTTTTCATCTGTTCGTCCTCTTTACATCTTTTATTTATATTGTATGGATGTCTCTATGTTATCATCAAACCTTTTGGTTGTATATGCCCAACAATTCACAAATAAAACGTTTCGTTTTTATACAAAACATACAACAAAAAAAAGACCTTGATGATGTTTTTGTTCCAACTTCATCAAAGTCTTTTCTTTTTTACATAATATTCTCTTCGATCACCTTTTCGATCCGTCTCTTCACTTCTTCTGCGAGCTCTGTGGTATGCATATCTTTGTATTCCTCATAATACATCGGAGGAAGGATATGCACCTGTACGGTGATCCTCTCTGTAGAACCGGTATCAAAAGCCTTAAAGGAATCGATCAGTGCAACCGGAACGATCGGGCATTTCGTCTTGGTGGCAGTCTTGAAGCTGCCGCCCTTGAACGGTCCCGGATGATTTCCGTTTTTACTTCTGGTTCCCTCCGGAAAGATCAGATAATTACGACCAGCCTTCACTTCCCGTATTACATTGACAATGACCTGCATGGACTGCTTCAGGTCTTCCCTGTCAATGATAAAGGCCTTCATACAGGCAAAAACCTGCTTCAGAAAAGGAATCTCTCCAACTTCCTTCTTGGCAACTACCGAAAAAGGAACCGGGCATGCCCGGATGATCGCCAGCACATCAAACAGTCCCTGGTGATTCGGAAAAAACATAAATCCCTTTTCTTTTGGGATATTTTCAGCTCCATGCACATCAATATGGATATTTCCGCCTTCAATGGCATGCTCATCTACCAGTCTCAGGAATGCGTATTTCTTCTCTTCCGGATAATCATCTGTATGCGCTGCATACCAGCAAAGCTTGATCCACCAGTAAGGAACAAAGACTATATTTCTGAGCACCATCAGCAAAATCCGCTTCATTCTTACATCCTCCCGCCTCTGCTTTATCCGTTCAGTTTCCCTGCGATCTTATCCTCGTATCCCGGATTCTTTTTCAGAAAAACCTCATAAGCCTTTGTATAATCTGTATAGGTTTTCGTAGTCATAAATTTCTGATAATCCTTAGCAGCCTGCTGGCTGATCTTATCTGAAATCTCAGAAGGCGCATACAGATAATACTTTTTGTCCTGGACCTTTACAAGATAGGTACTGATACATGGATATTCCTGCTCGTTCTCCAGAACAAGATTATAGCGGATATAAACATAAGAATAATTTTTGTTTTCAGAAATGGAGCCACAGCTGTCGATATTTACATCCTTTACTCCATGGGCCTGAAAATATTTTATCGTGGAGGAAATCTCTGTTTTCGCCTCATCCGATAACTTATCCGCACTGTAACAGCTCTGCATCTTTTTATTCTTGCCTGCTGCTGCCGCTTTGATGTAGCCTTCCACAACCCCCTCCGGAGTTCTGTGGCTAATCTTTCCGCAGCCTCTGGCCGCCAGAACGATCACCAGCAGGATCAGAATGATCCCCGCCAGTGTCGCAATGTGGACAAAATTCAGTTTTTTATTAGAGTATTTCAGCTTCTTTACTGATTTTTTTCTGCGTTTTTTCTTTGTCGTCGTCATGACTTATCCTCGACCTTATTCCTCTTCACTGCCTGTGACAGCTTCCTCTGCAGAGCCTTCTTCGTTATCGCCGGTTTCTCCGTCAGCTTTTTCGGTAGTTGTATCTGCTTCCGGATCTTTATCTCTTACCTTGGCGATACTTGCAACGGTTACGCCTTCTGTAAGATTGATCATCTTCACACCGGAGGTGATCCTTCCAAGAACAGAGATATCTGCACACTGCAGACGGATAATGATACCCTCTGTAGTGATCATCATGATCTCGTTCTCTTCGTTGACAGCCTTGGCGCCGACAACATTTCCGGTCTTCTCGGTGATCTTGTAGCACTTCACACCCTTACCGCCACGGTTCTGGACAACGAACTCACTCATAGCTGTACGTTTGCCCATTCCGTTCTCGGAAACTACAAGCAGATAATCTCCCTGAGTGTTCAGCTGCATGGCAACAACTTCATCACCGTCAGTAAGATTCATACCTCTTACTCCCATGGACGCACGGCCTGTGCTGCGGACATCCGTTTCCTTAAAGCGGATACACTGTCCGTCCCTGGTCACAAGAATAATATCTTTGTTATTATCAGTAGCCTTAACCTCGATCAGCTCGTCATCATCACGGAGAACGATTGCTGTAAGACCTGTCTTACGGACATTCTCGTAATCCTTGATCGGAGTTTTCTTCACAAGGCCTTTCTTGGTGGCCATCATCAGATAATGACCCTCTTCATATTTACGAAGCGGGATCACAGCTGTGATCTTTTCTCCCGGTGCAAGCTGCAGAAGATTGATGATCGCAGTTCCTCTGGCTGTACGACCTGCCTCCGGGATCTCATATACCTTCAGTCTGTATACACGTCCTGTATTAGTAAAGAACATGAGATAATGGTGCGTTGTCGTCATCAGAAGCTCTTCGATATAGTCATCCTCAATCGTCTGCATACCCTTGATTCCTCTGCCGCCACGGTTCTGGCTGCGGAAGTTGTCAACGGTCATACGCTTGATATAACCAAGCTTTGTCATTGCGATCACTGTATTTTCTCTCGGGATCAGATCCTCTGTAGAGATATCATATACATCGTATCCGATGGAAGTCTTTCTGTCATCGCCGTATTTCTCTGCAATGGCAAGGATCTCCTCACGGATCACCCGGAGAAGGAGCTTGCGGTCAGCAAGGATTGCCTGGAACTTGCGGATCTTCTCCATAAGCTCTGCATACTCAGCCTCCAGCTTCTCTCTTTCCAGACCTGTCAGTGCACGGAGACGCATATCCACGATTGCCTGTGCCTGCACATCTGTCAGCTCAAAACGGTCGATCAGCTCCTGCTTGGCGATCTGTACGTTGCGGGAACCGCGGATGATGCGGATCACTTCGTCAATATTATCAAGTGCCTTCAGAAGCCCCTCTAAAATATGGGCTCTCTCCTGTGCCTTATTAAGATCATACTGTGTTCTTCTGCGAACTACATTCTCCTGATGCTCCAGATAGTACTCCAGCATCTCTTTCAGATTCAGAACCTTCGGTTCCATACTTCCATGATTTGGAACAAGAGAAAGCATGATCACACCAAAAGTATCCTGCAGCTGTGTATGCTTGTAGAGCAGATTCAGGATCACGTTGGCATTGGCATCCTTACGAAGATCAATACAGATTCGCATACCCTCACGGCTGGAATGGTCGTTCAGGTCTGTGATCCCGTCGATCTTTTTGTCACGGACAAGCTCTGCGATCTTCTCGATCAGACGTGCCTTGTTTACAAGGTACGGGAGCTCGGTAACCACGATACGGGATTTACCGTTTGGCAAAGTCTCGATATTCGTCACCGCACGGACACGGATCTTGCCACGTCCGGTACGGTAAGCTTCCTCGATTCCTCTCGTTCCGAGGATGGTCGCTCCTGTAGGGAAGTCCGGTCCCTTTACGATCTCAAGAAGCTCCTCCATAGCTGTTTCTCTGTCTTCTTCTACAATGTTGTCAATGATCTTAACAACTGCATTGATAGTTTCACGAAGGTTATGCGGCGGAATATTGGTTGCCATACCTACCGCAATACCTGTAGTACCGTTTACCAAAAGGTTCGGAAAACGTGCCGGAAGCACAACCGGCTCACGCTCTGTTTCATCAAAGTTCGGCTGAAAATCAACCGTATCCTTGTTGATGTCAGCAAGCATCTCCATGGATATCTTGCTGAGACGTGCCTCTGTATATCGCATGGCAGCCGCACCGTCACCATCCACAGAACCAAAATTTCCATGTCCGTCAACCAGCGGATATCTTGTGGACCATTCCTGAGCCATATTGACCAGCGCACCATAGATGGAGCTGTCACCGTGCGGATGATATTTACCCATGGTATCACCGACAATACGCGCACATTTTCTGTGTGGCTTGTCAGGACCATTATTCAGCTCGATCATAGAGTACAGAACTCGGCGCTGTACCGGCTTCAGACCGTCTCTTACATCAGGCAAGGCTCGTGAGGCGATAACACTCATGGCATAGTCGATGTAAGATTCCTTCATCGTTTTTTCCAGATCCACTTCGTGGACTTTGTCAAAAATATTATCTTCCATTCTTCTTTATTCTCCTAGATATCAAGATTCTTAACGAATCTTGCATTTTCTTCGATAAATTCACGTCTTGGCTCTACCTTGTCTCCCATAAGAGTGGTAAATGTCAGATCGATCTCAGATGTGGCAGCTTCGTCCATGGTCACACGGAGAAGGATTCTCTTCTCAGGGTCCATAGTAGTCTCCCAGAGCTGCTCGGCATCCATCTCACCCAGACCTTTATAACGCTGGATCTTATTGTTTCCGTCACGTCCGATCTCGGTAAGGATATTGTTCAGCTCATCATCGTCATATGCATACCATACCTTTTTGTTCTTCTCCACTTTATAGAGAGGAGGCTGCGCCAGGTATACATATCCCTGCTTGATCAGCTCCGGCATGAAACGATACAGGAAGGTCAGAAGCAGTGTTGCGATATGTGCACCGTCAACATCGGCATCGGTCATAATGATGATCTTGTGATAACGAAGCTTGGAAATATCAAAATCCTCATGGATTCCGGTTCCGAAGGCAGTGATCATTGCCTTGATCTCTTTGTTTCCGTAAATCTTATCCAGACGTGCCTTCTCAACATTCAGGATCTTACCACGCAGCGGAAGGATTGCCTGTGTGGCACGGTTTCTCGCTGTCTTGGCAGAACCGCCCGCGGAATCTCCCTCTACGATATAGATCTCACAGTTCTCCGGATTCTTGTCAGAACAGTCTGCAAGCTTTCCCGGAAGCGACATGCTGTCCAGTGCGGATTTTCTTCTTGTAAGGTCACGTGCCTTTCTGGCTGCCTCTCTGGCTCTCTGTGCAAGAACAGATTTCTCAACGGTAGCCTTGGCAACTGCAGGATTCTGCTCCAGGAAAATCTCCAGCTGTTTACTTACAACACTGTCTACCGCACCTCTTGCCTCACTGTTTCCAAGCTTCTGCTTGGTCTGACCCTCAAACTGCGGATTCTCGATCTTAACACTGACGATTGCAGTCAGGCCCTCACGGATATCATCACCGCTTAAGTTCGGCTCACTGTCCTTGAGAAGCTTGTTCTTACGTGCATAATCATTAAATGTATTGGTGATCGCATTACGGAAACCGGTAATGTGTGTACCGCCCTCCGGTGTATTGATATTGTTTACAAAGCCATATGTGTTCTCTGTATAGGAGTCATTATGCTGCAGCGCAACCTCTACAGACACGCCGTCCTTCTCACCCTCACAGTAAATGATCTCCGGGTAAAGAGCCTCCTTGCTTCTGTTCAGGTAGCTTACAAACTCACGGATACCACCCTCATAGTGGAATACCTTTTCACGCTCCTGACCCTCTCTCTTATCCTCCAGTACGATACGAAGGCCCTTAGTCAGGAAAGCCATCTCGCGAAGTCTCTGTTTCAGGATATCATAATCATAAACAGTCTCCTCGAAGATCTCCTTGTCCGGAAGGAAATAAACCTTCGTACCGGAAAGCCCCGGATCACAGTCACCTACCACCTTCAGCGGATACATAGTCTTGCCACGCTCATATCTCTGTTTGTATTCCTTACCCTCTCGGTAGATGGTAACCTCCAGCCATTCAGAAAGTGCATTTACAACAGATGCACCAACACCGTGAAGACCACCGGAAACCTTATATCCTCCACCGCCGAACTTACCGCCTGCGTGAAGAATGGTAAATACAACCTCAACTGCCGGAATACCAGCCTTATGATTGATACCAACCGGAATACCACGACCATTATCTGTAACTGTAATGGAATTATCCGGATTGATATCTACATGGATCTCTGTACAAAAACCAGCCAGTGCTTCATCGACTGCGTTATCCACGATCTCATATACGAGATGATGAAGTCCACGGCTGGAGGTACTTCCGATATACATTCCAGGCCTCTTACGTACGGCTTCCAGTCCTTCCAGGATCTGGATCTGATCCGCGCCGTATTCTGTATTCTCTGCGCCCATGTCATTCCTCCTGTTCTTGTCGTCCGGACGTGTTTGAAAATTCATTTCTGCAGAACCATAGCAGCTTCAGAAATCATTACATCAAATCCTGAACAAGATAAACTGATCTGTTAATTTCAGGAAATACTGTATTTTCATTTTGCAGAAAGCAATTCTCAAACCCGCTCCGGAAGTGTCATTTATACCTGTAAAATAAATATTTTTTACATACGAATACAGAGTTTATTATAGCACAAAAAAGCCTGTATTTCCACGCAAAATCATAGGAAATACAGGCAAAAAAGTATCTTATTAAATGCAATCCCAAAACACAGCACAATATGCTCTTAAAACATATGGAATATTCAGCTACTCCAGTAAAAGCCCAAATTCCTTTAACAATTTCTTCTGGTATTCCGGATCTGCTGCCGATCTTATAATATCAGACGTCCTCCCCAGCTCAGCAAGGCAGAGGATCAAACTGTTAATACTATGTTCTCCCTGCTGCATTCCCTGTTGCATTCCCCGCTGCATTCCCTGCTGCATCCCATCCTTTATTCCATCCTGCATTCCAATTCCATAACCTTCATCATAGCCAGCCTGTAAACTTTTTCTTATCTTTTCCTCGATCTGATCCTGTATGATCCGATTTAATGCTTCACACATACAATCCGCCTCCCTGAATTTTTCTTCATTAGCCCTTACGATCATCTGCATGACTGATTCGTACAAAGGATTTTTCTGCTTTTCTCTGTATTCATTGAGAAGTCGTTTCATATCTTCCTTATCTTTTATTCTATCAGTCAGACTTCTCAGCCACAGATTTTTCTTCTTCGACAACTGTTCCGTTACAATAACCTGAATTGGGATCTTAGATCCTGTTACGTAATAAATTCCTTCTTCCATCTTTTTTACCCGGCATTTCCAAAACTCCCTCAAATGACGGAGCATCTTCCGGGGATATGCCCTGCTTACCAAAGAGATCGTAATCTCCTCAATTGGGATTTCATCCTCAGTTACCGTATCTGCTTTATAAAAAAATGCATATCCACACACCTTATAAAAATCATTGATGCTTATATAATCCGTCGGACTCTTATACTCAATGATATTATATTTTCGGAAGATCCTTCCTATGTTTTTATTAATGGGGATATCTGATTTCTTTTTGATCACAAGCGCATCGATCTCCATTGGTTTCGTCCCAAGCTGATGCTCATTCTCAAAAATCAGATTCTCCCTTTCTGCCTCCAGTTCTATCTGGATATCAGCAAAAAATGCAGGATGCCACTGCCGCAGGTTAGAGCTGTTTGTTCTGTTATTGTTTACGATCATACACGACTCCTCTGTTTTGATCTCAAGGAGTCTCATCTGAAAACTCCTGCTGAAAAATGGAAAAAAGCATGAATTTTCTGAGATGACAGGCAATCTGCCTGATATATGAAATGTAATAGAAAAATAAGATTATTTTTAGAAAATATGCTTTTACAGCATTTCCATAGAATCCCGGAACTGCTTTTTATTTTTGATAAGATCAGCTTACCACAATATGGTCTATACTGCAAGCAAATCATTTCGACAAAATCCGCACAGTACTTTTTATTACCACAATAAAAAAAGCCACATACGCTCCCAAAAATCCTTGGTCACAGTATGCAGCTTATTCAATCATCCACGATCACGTTACCTACGATCCATACCACAATTTACACCTGATCATTCAGCAGAACCTTCTCCATCCAGAAGCGCCTTATAAATATCCCGCTTGGAAACACCACGATCCTTGGCAGCAAGCTTCATGGCATCCTTCCTAGAATTCCCCTGCTGCTCATACATCGCCACATGCTCCGCAATGGAAATCTCCTCCCAGGAAGCACGCTTCTCCGCCTCCATCTCACTGCGGCTCCTGCCCTCGATCACAAGAACACACTCACCCAGCGGCTTCTCATCTTTATAAAAATCCATCAGATCATCGATCGTAGTCCGGAATGCCGTCTCATGCTTCTTGGTCAGCTCTCTGCAAAGAGTCATCCGGCGGTTGCCAAGCGCCTCTCTGAGCTCACCAAGAGTCCGTACAAGCCTGTGAGGTGCCTCATACAGGATAATAGTCCTGGTTTCACAGGAAAGCTCCTCCAGGATCGTTTTTCGTTCTTTCTTATCCGCCGGAAGAAAAGCCTCGAAAGCAAAACGCCTGGTATGCAGACCTGACAAAGTCAGAGCAGTGATGCAGGCAGCAGGACCCGGAAGTGAAGTCACTTCAATTCCGGCTTCATAACACATGGCGGCAAGCTCCTCCCCGGGGTCTGAGATACCCGGAGTACCTGCATCTGTGATCAACGCAATGTTTGTACCCGCCAACAGCTTTTCCACGAGGACATGGCCCTTATCAATCTTATTGTATTCGTGATAGCTGGTCATGGGGGTTTTTATATCAAAATGATTCAGAAGTTTTATGCTGTTGCGGGTATCCTCCGCAGCGATTAAGTCCACTTCCCGAAGGGTTCTTAGTACTCGAAGGGTGATGTCTTCGAGGTTTCCTATGGGGGTGGCGCATAAGTATAGTTTTCCGTTTTGTTTCATATTTTCCTCTTTTCTCGCTTGACCGCGGGGAGTTGTTTTCCACTTGGCCGTGGGGGAGTTGTTTTGCTTGACCGCGGGGGATATTCCGCTTGACCGTGGGGGATATTTCGCTTAACCGCGGGGGGTTTGTTTAAGTTTGGAAACTTTGAAAACCGCAAAGGGGCCGCAAAGCCGCGCCCCCTCTGCACACCCCTTGGGCTTTTTTTAAGTAGTGCAAGGGATTCGTTGTTCTTATTTGTTGACTTGTGTCTGTATGCTTCGGTACTCAGCGCACTACGCTGTGCCGATGTTGTTTTATTTCTTCACTTTCTCTGTGGTTCACTTTCGGCAAGGCGTCTGTATGCTTCGGTATTCAGCGCACTACGCTGTGCCGATGTTGTTTTATTTCTTCACTTTCTCTGTGGTTCTCTTCTGGCAAGGTGTCTGTATTCTTCGGTACTCAGCGCACTATGCTGTGCCGATGTTGTTTTATTTCTTCACTTTCTCTGTGGTTCTCTTCTGGCAAGGTGCCTGTATTCTTCGGTATTCAGCGCGCCATGCTGTGCCGATATTATTTCATTTCTTCACTTTCTCTGTGATTCACTTCTGGCAAAGTGCCCGTATGCTTCGATACTCAGCGCACTATGCGTTGCGATCTCTCGCTTTGAATCTCAGGCGAGGGGAGGCAGGCTGCTGGTGGTGACGTTAGCGGAGCCCCCGTCAGCGAGGTGAGGATAGCTGCTGCCACCGAGCGCACTGTTTGAGCGAAGCGAGTTTGCGCGAATGGCAGCAAACCGGCGCCGCAGCCGAGCAGGGGGCGCAGCGTGTCACCACCAGCAGCCTGCCTCCCCTCGCCGTCCCTTCACCAACCGAAGTACCACAGCCACCACTACCACTCAGCCATCCAGCGCAGCGCCGATGGCCCAAAACCTCCCGAGCAGCCACCCCAATCTCTCACAACCAAACAACCAACCAGGCAGCCACCCTAAGCCACAACATCACAACATTCACACCATCCGATACAACTCCAAAACATCCTCCGTATAAACCCCAGGCCGCTCATAAACCACCAGCGGCCGCTCAACCCGGATTCTGGAATTCCCGCCCTTACAAGCCTCGATCAACACCATATTCGGCTCCTTATCAATAAAAGGATACACCAGCTGCATCCTCTTAGGCTCCAGCTTATACTTCGTCAAAGTCGCCATCAGCTCCACAAGCCGAAACGGCCTGTGCACCAGAAAAAACCGCCCCCGATCCTTCAGGACCCGGGCAGCCTGACAAGCCACATCATCAAACGAACACAAAATCTCATGCCTCGCGATCGCCTTCGGAAGATGCGGATTCGTCAACCCATGCTGCCCGATCATATACGGCGGATTACACGTCACCACATCAAAAGAAGCCGCCCCAAAAATCCCGGCAGCCTCCCTGATATCACCCTCAACGATCCGAACCCTGTCCTCAAGACCATTATACCTCACACTACGGTCAGCCATCTCCGCACACTCATGCTGGATCTCCAGCCCCGTGAAATGCTCCCCATCCGTACGATCAGAAAGCAAGATCGGAATGATCCCCGTACCGGTCCCCATATCCAGCGCAACCTCACCCCTCTTCACCCGGGCAAAACCAGACAACAGAACCGCATCCATCCCAAAGCAAAACTTCTTCGGATCCTGGATCACAAACAACCCATTCTGAAGATCATCCACACGCTCACCGCAATAAACCAGATCACTTCTCATTCGGCTTCGAATCTCCCTTTTTAACCTCTTTCTCCTCGTGGTCAGCAGAACCACCCTTCCCCTTTTTTCTCTTAGGGCGGAACCTCAGATCACGGACCGGAAACTCCTGGATCTCCTTCTCGTCATTCACCTCAACCACGATCTTAACCATCTGCCGGAGAACATTCACACTCTGGACCGTACCCGAAACCCCCTGCGGCGTCGTTACCATATCACCGATACCCGGAAGATTCCGGTTCAGCTCCTCATAAGTCTCCTGCTCATTCTTCAGACAGCACATCAGACGACCACAGACACCGGAAATCTTCGTCTGGTTCAGAGAAAGATTCTGCTCCTTCGCCATCTTGATGGAAACCGGCGCAAACTCCGAAAGATACGTATGACAGCAAAGCGTCCTTCCACAGATACCAATACCTCCAAGGATCTTCGTCTCATCACGGACACCGATCTGGCGAAGCTCGATCCTGGTCTTAAACACAGACGCCAGATCCTTAACCAGCTGCCGGAAATCAATACGGCCATCCGCTGTAAAATAAAACAGCACCTTGTTATTATCAAAAGTATACTCCGCATCGATCAGCTTCATATCAAGCCCATGCTCACGGATCTTCTTCTTACAGATCTTAAAAGCCTCTTTCTCCTTCTGGCGGTTCTCAGCCTCATGGTCCTCGTCCTCCTTCGTTGCAACACGGAGAACCTCCTTCAGCGGATGGACCACCTCGTCCTCCTTCACGCTGCGCGGCTCCAGGACAACACGGCCATACTCCACACCACGGGCAGTCTCCACGATCACATGATCGCCGACCTTCACCTTATAATTCTTAGGATTAAAATAATAAATCTTACCAACGTTACGAAATCTGACTCCAACTACCTTTTCCATTCTATTTCTCCCTAATTGTCAGGAACAGGAGCTCCAGGGCAAGTTCGAGATTAACATTGGCACGGAGACGCACCTTCGTCTTCTCCAGTGCCTCAAGGATTTTTTCGATATTCTCATAAGAACGCTCGCTGGCCTGCTCTCTGATAAAATTAATCTCCTGTTTAAAAACCAGGTTGTCAATTTCCCTTGTTGCCTTAAACATCAGAACATCGCGGAACCAGAACTGGAAAATATCCAGATAATCATTGATATTATTCTTATCAGCAGTCAAAGTCTTGATCGCCTCTGTCAGCTCATAAACCTCCATGGAATTGGCATATTTCAAAATCTTCAGGGCATTGGCAGTCATATCCGCAAACTCCTGAGAAGTCGCAGCCTCCTTCGCCTTACCGATACTGCCCTGCGCATAAGACGCATCGATCTCAGCCTGATAATCCGGCACCTGAAGATGCTCCATCAGATATTCCTTCACAAGACTGTCATCCACCACCTTCAGATCCAGACGCACACATCTGGAACGGATCGTAGGAAGAAGACTGTCGATATTGCTTGTCAGCAGCATGATCACCGCATATTCCGGCGGTTCCTCGATAGTTTTCAAAATGGCATTCTGCGCCTGCACCGTCATCATCTCCGCATCCGGAATGATATAGATCTTATACGGACTGCAGTACGGCTTGATATCCACATCACGCACAACCTGGTCACGCACCTCGTCAATGCTGATGCTTCCAGGCTTCTCATGAGTTACTGTAATGATATCCGGATGATTCTTGCCGATCACCTTCTTACAGGAATCACAAGTCATACACGGTTCAGACTCTCCCGATTCACACTGCAGCGCTGCCGCAAAAGTTCCCGCAAGAAGCTTCTTGCCGGATCCCGGTTCCCCTGTGAAAATATAAGAGTGGGATACCTTCCCTGTCTCTATCGCATTCTTCAAATGCCTGATTATATCGTCATGGCCGATGATGTCATGAAATCCTGCCATAAGAATCACCTCTTTCTGCCTTTTGTGCCCTCCGTTATACCCGGCGGACATCTTTCAACTAATTATAACATAATCTTCTGTATAAAAAAAACTATTTTTCCTTATTGTACAGATTTTATATAATTTACGATCTCCTTCACACATTCATCCAGATTATGATTCTCAAAACGCTTCCATATACCTGCTTTAAGAATATTTTCCTCGGAAAAATCATTCTGGTCTGCCAGAAAACGCCTGCACATCTCCTCGTACTTCGGCACCTCCTGGGTCTTCTCCCTGGCAAGCGCACGCTCCAGACGCTCTCCGTCTTCCACCTCTATATAAACCGGCCACATCACTTCATTGCCGTAATACTCCCGGAGCCTCACAAAAGACTCCAGTGTACCGATTCCCAGATAGCTGTCATTACCCACAGACACCTGCCCGTCATCCGCAGTAAAATATGTCCACGGCCCGTAAACCGTCTGATAAGTACGCGCCTCGATCAGCTTCCCGTTTCTTCGGAACTCCTTCAGTTTATTCTCATCTGCAAAAAAATATTCTCTTCCGTTCTCCTCTCCATCCCGGATCGGACGGGTAGTATAGATTACAAGCCGCTTAAGCCCCAGCTCCTGATCCTTCTCCAGCTGTCTGTAAATACTGTCCTTACCGGAAGAGCTTTTTCCCATAATGTAAAAAATCTTTCCCATATGTCTCCTCTGCTGCATATGCGTTACTATACACGCTCTGATCCGTAATACACAGATCCGTCTGCTGCCACGCACCTCACATCTCATTTCTCACAACACACACAGTCTCACTGGTCTGGTCGCTCAGGCCCTGGACCTCAAAACCCTGTTCCAGGTATCTTCTCACATTTTTTACGAAATGTCCAGAAATCTGTTCCCCCGGAACGATCAGCGGGATCCCCGGCGGATAAAGATACGCAAACTCCCCGGACGTCCGTCCGATACACTCATCCAGCGGACACCGCTCACTCTCCGCATCCATAGCCTGGGAGATCCGCATGACCTGCTTCATTTTTCCGTTTTTCAAAGGCTCCTTCTCCACAGTCTCTTCTCTGTATTTTAACGATTCACGGCGGTCGATCTCTTCAATAGCATCACAAAGCCTCTCAAAGCCCTCCGCCGTATCACCCACAGCCGCCAGCGCCAGCACATAATTCTCCGCCTCCATCTCCATTTCCAGATGAAACTCCCTCCGGAGGATCTTGTGCAGCTCCCGGCCGTTCAGCGAACTGTTCACAGTAGAAAGCAATATCTTGGATCTGTCAAAATCAAAAACTCTCTGGCACTCACAGGCCTGCGGCGTCACCAGCCGGATATACTTACACTCGGAAAGACGCCTGCGTGCTTTTTCCAGATTCTCCGTAAACACACGGAACATCTCATCCCCCTCACGCTCCAGCTTATCCATGCACGCATCAATACTGCTCATAAGAATATAAGAAGGACTGCTGCTCTGATAGATTCCCAGAAAACGCTTCAGTTTTTCCCGGCTCACACGATCACTGCACAGGTGGATCACCCCCGTCTGGGTCAGACAGGGCAGCGTCTTATGCACACTGTTGATCACCACATCCGCACCAAGCTGCGCCGCAGACACCGGAAAATAATCCGAAAACCGAAAATGCGCCCCGTGAGCCTCATCCACGATCAGCGGCACACCATAGTGATGCGCGATCTCCGCGATCCTCGCCACATCCGACACGATCCCGTCATAAGTCGGCGAAGTGATCAGCACCGCCTGGATCTCCGGATTTTCCGCCAGATACATTTCCACACGGCCGGGTGAAATCCCTCCGTTTATCCCCAATTTCGGATCTTCATGTGGATAAATATACGTGGCACTCAGCTCCCGCAGATAAATTGCATGGTAAACCGCCTTATGGCAGTTCCTTGCCACCAGGATCTGTCCCCCCTTATCCACAGCCGCAGACACCGCCGCCAGGATCGCCCCGGAGCTTCCATTAATACTGTAAAAACTCTCCGGCACACCATAAAGCCGTGCGACATCCTCCTGCGCCCTTTTCAAAATATCCTCAGCATGATGCAGGTTATCAAACCCGTCAATCTCCGTAATATCCCTCTCCACCGGAAAATCCCCATCCACAGCCAGCGGATTCCTCTTATGCCCCGGCATATGAAACGGATAAAAATCACTCTTACCGTACGCTTCCAGTTTCTTGTATAATCTGTCTTCCATAGTTCGTCCTTTCAAAAAATCCACCTCTGTTACTTTCCTCATATCAATATCACAGTTAGTTTCATTATACCTGAAACGAATTTTTCTGTCACTGACGATTATCCATATTTCAGATTTTTGCATCTAAGTCGGATGTATACCGTGGTAAATTTTCGCAGTAAACAGGTTGACAAAATATCATCTCGCACATATAATAATTTCAGAATCAAAAAACACTTTGTGTTTTTGTAAGGACGGCGTTGCGACGGCGTTCTATTTTTTTGTCAAAAAACAAGGAGGGGCTATCACCAGACGATATTCCCCTCCATTTTTATCACATCTCAGCAAAATCGATCCTCAGCTCCTCATAGATCCCCACTTTGATCGAATCCTGAAATGTATACTGCTCCGTATCCTCATTTTCAAAATCATACACCATTACCAGCTTCTTCACAGGATCCACGATCCAGTACTCTCTCACACCGGCAGTCCTGTATTTGAACAGCTTGGTATAATAATCCATACGCCTGCTCGCCGGAGAAACGATCTCGATGATCCAGTCCGGAGCCCCCTTACATCCCCTGTCATCCAGCTTATCCGGATCACAGATAACAGAAACATCCGGTTCCACATAAGTATTCGTCTTCTCATCCAGATACACCGCAAACGGTGCGGCAAACACCTCACATTTCCCCTTGTTAGAATCTATATAGTTACCTATCTTTCTGGACAAGATACTTGAGATCCTCTGATGCATCGTATTCGGCGGCGCCATATAATAAATATGTCCATCGATCAGTTCCGCTCTTTCACCCTCCGGCAAAGCATAAATATCCTCTATCGTATAAATTCTTTCCCTCAACAGCGGCATATCTCCACTCCTCTCAAAAGCACCCGACAGATCATACACCATCATTCCGATCTGCACTCATACACCTGCAGCAGCTCCATCCGAAGCCTTCCCCGTAGGCTCACACCTTAAACCGATACCCCACACCCCAGATCGTCTCAATATACTGAGGCTTGGCCGTATTAAACTCGATCTTTTCACGGATCTTCTTGATATGCACCGTAACCGTAGCGATATCACCCACAGACTCCATATCCCAGATCTCCCGGAAAAGCTCCTCCTTTGTAAAAACCCTGTTCGGATTCTCAGCCAGAAAAGTCAAAAGATCAAACTCCTTGGTAGTAAACGTCGTCTCCTCACCATTGACCCACACACGCCTGGCCGTCTTATCGATCTTAATACCACGGATCTCGATCACATCATTCTTATGCACATTGGAACCAACCAGCCGGTTATAACGCTCCATATGCGCCTTCACACGTGCAACCAGCTCACTTGGGCTGAACGGCTTGGTCATATAATCATCCGCACCAAGACCCAGTCCGCGGATCTTATCGATATCATCCTTCTTGGCAGAAACCATAATGATCGGCGTATTCTTCTCCTCACGGACCTGCCGGCAGATATCAAAGCCATCCACCTCCGGAAGCATCAGATCCAGGATGATCAGATCAAACTCCTCCTTCATGGCACGAACAAGCCCCGTATCACCACGGTTCTCGATCTCCACCTCAAAACCCGAAAGCTCCAGATAATCCTTCTCCAGATCCGCGATCGCTTCCTCATCCTCTATGATCAAAATCCTACTCATTCATCGGTACCTCCTGATATTTTCTGAGAACAAAATACATGATCGTTCCGATCCCCAGCCGGCTTGTGGCCCAGACCTTTCCACCATGATCCTCCATGATCTTCTTTACGATGGAAAGTCCGATACCGCTTCCTCCCTTGGAAGAATTTCTGGAAACATCGGTACGGTAAAAACGGTCAAAAATATACGGCAGATCCTTGGCGGCAATCCCTTTGCCGTTATCCTCGATCTCCACCTGGATAAAATCACCCACATCCTTCACCCGAAGCTGGATGATTCCCCTTGGCTTCTCCATATACTTAATGGCATTACTCACGATATTATGGATCACACGGCGGATCTGCTCACCATCCGCAATAACCTGCACACCCTTCTCCACGTAATTGGCATACACAAGCTCGATCCCCCTGGTCTCCATCTCAAGCCCAAGCTCCTCCGCACAATCCGAAAAATAATCCTCCACATTCAGCTTGCTGAACGTATACGGAATACGGTTGGTATCGATCTTGGAATAAAAGGTCAGCTCATTGATCAGATGATCCATCTCATTGGTCTTATTATAAATGGTACGCACATACCGGTCCATCTTCTCCGGCGTATCCGCCACACCATCCATGATTCCCTCCACATAACCCTTCACCGCAGTGATCGGCGTCTTCAGGTCATGGGAAATATTACTGATCAGCTCCTTATTCTCCTTATCCATCAGGATCTTCTCTTCCGTGGACTCCTTCAGACGCTTACGCATCTCCTCAAAATCCTGGCAAAGCTGGGAAAATTCATCATTCCCCTCAACCTCCAGCACAAAATCCAGATTCCCCTCCTTGATGTTCTTGGTAGCCTTCTTAAGCTTCACCAGCGGAACCGCAATGCTCCGATAGATCCACAGCCCTACGGACAACGCGGTAAAAACAAGGATGATCGTTGCGGTCAGGATCATATCCTTGGCCATCAGCTTCACCTGGCTGCTGGAAGACTGCGGCAGCGAAATATCATAGACCATCTGGCTGGAATCCGAAGCCTGGCTGCTGCTCTCCTGCACATGCTTCGCCTGCGTCTGGCTGAACCCGTACAGACTTGCGGAAAAAAGAAGCAGCGGCAGCAGGATGATCGCAACGAAGCCCACAATAATACGTGTTTTTAACTTCATCTGTATCTCCGTCCTTTATAAATTCACACATTCACATACACGTATTATAACATAAACTATATTCCCTATCTCTAAATTTTCTATAAAAAACCCCATCTCACCATGCAAGAAGCCCCCGGTACTGGCACTACCGGGGGCTTCACTCTTTATTCTTCTGAAACGATTATTCGTAGCTGTTGCAAAGATACTTCTTCAGAGTCTCAACCTTGTCCAGATGCTCCCATGGAAGATCAACATCTGTACGGCCAAAATGACCATAAGCAGCAGTCTGCTTGTAGATCGGACGTCGAAGGTCAAGCATCTTGATGATACCAGCCGGACGAAGATCAAAATTCTCACGAACGATCTCAACAAGCTTAGTCTCAGAAAGCTTACCTGTTCCGAAGGTATTCACACTGACAGAAGTCGGATGCGCAACACCGATCGCATAGGAAAGCTGGATCTCACACTTGTCAGCAAGACCTGCTGCAACAATGTTCTTTGCAACATAACGTGCAGCATAAGCAGCAGAACGGTCAACCTTTGTGCAGTCCTTACCGGAGAAAGCACCGCCGCCGTGACGTCCTGTTCCGCCGTAGGTATCAACGATGATCTTACGACCTGTCAGACCACTGTCACCGTGAGGTCCACCGATAACAAAACGACCTGTCGGATTGATGAAATACTTCGTATCCGCATCAACCATATCAGCCGGAATGATCGCATCAAAAACATACTTCTTAATATCCTCATGGATCTGCTCCTGAGTAACATCCGGATCATGCTGTGTAGAGCATACAACAGCATCGATTCTCTTCGGCTTGCCGGCCTCATCATACTCAACAGTAACCTGAGTCTTTCCATCCGGTCTTAAATATTTCAGAGTGCCGTCCTTACGAACCTTTGTCAGCTGCTGAGCAAGCTTGTGAGCCATGTTGATGGCATACGGCATATACTCCTCAGTCTCATTGGAAGCATAACCAAACTGAAGACCCTGGTCACCGGCACCGATGGAATCCAGCTCGTCCTCATTCATATCGTCCTCTTTCTGCTCAAGAGCCTTGTCAACACCCATAGCGATATCTGTGGACTGCTTGTCAAGTGATGTGATAACCGCACAGGTATCTGCGTCAAAGCCATAATCCGCATTGTCATATCCGATCTCACGGATAGTATCGCGAACGATCTTCTGGATATCAACATTAGCCTTGGTTGTGATCTCGCCCATAACAAGTACAAGACCTGTTGTAGTAGCAGTCTCGCAGGCAACACGGCTCATCGGATCCTGTGCCATCATAGCATCAAGGATCGCATCGGAAATAGAGTCGCAGACCTTGTCAGGATGACCCTCAGTTACAGATTCAGATGTAAATAAAATTTTCTCCATGATCTTCTCCTTTTGTAATAAAACAATGGTTATATACATAAAAAACAGCCCGTACAATCCGGACTGTTTAAATTCTGTAAACAATCCTCTTATTGTTCGATTGCTCGCTCAGGTTGGCACCTTCCTGGGTTATCCGGGGTTGCCGTGGCTTCATAGATCCTTTGTATCTCCACCACTCTGAATAAAAGGCTATCTTTTATGAAATTTACTGCAACACATACAATATACTTATCATACCAAAATGTCAAGAGCAATTTTCGATAAAAAATATCACCCGCTGCTTTTTCATCCCCAATACGTAAATATTCCAAAAAAAGAACCGGGCATCCACATCGCCCGGTTCTTCCATCGATCATCCTTCAGAATGATCCGTTATTTATTTTTTCTTCTTTCTCTTAACTCCATAAGCTGCACCACCGCCAACAATGATCGCTGCTGCAAGGATTCCAACCCATACGCCGATCGGTGTATCATCGCCGGTCTTTACAGAACGTCTTGCTGTACCGCTGGTATCGTTCGGAGCAGTTCCGCCCGCTGTACCATTATTCGGGATCGGAGTGATCCGATCTTTTCCACCATGATTTGCTCCAGGTGTAGCAGTCGGAATCGGTGTCGGCTCGGAAGAAAGACTGTTAGTGATCTCCTTTGTTACAGTATATCGGTTATCATTATTCAGTGTAACCTCACCCTGACCGGTAACTGTATACTTAAAGGTATCATCATCAACCGGATTTCCATCCTTATCCGTCTCCAGAACAGTATAAGTAACACTGTTGATCTCCTGATCCATTGGAAGATCCACCATTACCTGAACACTATCATTCTGTTTCAGAGTCACTACCTTCTCAAGCGTCAGCTCACCGTTACTTTCAGTGGAGAACAAACCTGCATAGAACGTATCATCCACAGTAGAAGCAACACCATCGATCATCACATTCTTCTTAATGTTGATATATCCGTTACGGCTGAATATATCGGAAATCTTTGTATAATAGTTATTTACATAAGCCGCTGCCTCAGTAGCACCACTATCTCCACCGATCACAACCTGATTGGACTTCTCTTCACTCTCACCATTCGGCTTCGTTACATTGTAGTAGTAAAGATTCTCATCATCCACCTTGATCTTCGTATTCTGCTGAAGAGGATTTCCATCCTCATCCAGCTCAAATACATAATAGGTGCCATCCGGAACATCCGTCCATGTAGCTGTACCACTGGAAGCATTCTGGATATGGATTTTCTGCATTTCTCCGTAAGGGGCATTTCCATCCGGATCAAGGTAAAGCCCAACATTATAAGTTACATCCTCCTTCGTTTCCAGAGGAATCACATTCCCGTTATCATCAACATTATAGATCCTCTTCGTAACCTGGATCTGTGTATGCTTCGGCGGATTACTTACAGACTTCGGATAAGCCTGTACATCGTACATCCAGCCCTGCTCCTGATCTGCAAAAGGAACGGAGATCAGCATCGGTGAAACCATAACACTGCTGTTTCCATCTGTCTGCACCACCAGGTACATACCCTCAGCCAGATTAGCGAAAGTCATATTCCCCTCTGCATCAGAGGACTTGGACAGGCCCCACACATCCACGCTTCCGCTGACGATCATAGCCGCCAGCTTCTCTGCCGCTTCATACCAGCCATCAGCCGTCGTGATGGAATCAAAATCGATTGCTGCGGCAGCCAGTGCCGCATCCAACACGAAATGCACATTGCCATCAAAATTCACACTGCCAACTTTGTAGATCGTCAGCCCTACATCCTTCAGCGGAGTCTGGGTTCCCTCCTCATCCGCCTGCTGAACCGTCAACGTCAGATTACCCTTTGTTCCAGCTACATAATCCCCGGCGAAAACCGGCTGCAAAACACTCGTGACCAGCATAGCCGTCAGCATCAGAACAGCCAGAAGGCTCCGGAATATTTTTCCTTGCTTTCTTCTATTTTTCATCGCTCTCTGCCTCCTCTTTCCTTTCTGAAAGCTGCTTCTTTTTCCGTTTTTTGTCCCTATGACGGACGATCAGATAAATCAGCAGGATCAGAACAACAAGCACTGCAGCGCCGCCGGCCAGAACCCTCTTCGGATCCACAACAGCAAGCTTCTGCGGTATCGTTTCGTCATTCTTTGTATCTTCCACCACATATTTCGTCCGCACTCCCCGGACAAGAAGCCTGTGGGTGTTAACTCCATAAGGGGTACACGTGATCAGAGTCACATGATCTTCACCCTCGATAATATCCAGGTCACTGGTCTCATCCGGAAGCACCGTCTTGATCTGATCCACCTTGTAGGCCAGATGCTTGCCAAGAATGTGCAAAATAAAAATATCTCCCTTTTCCATCTGATCCAGATCTGTAAAAAGCTTTGCGTTAGGAAGACCTCGATGCGCCGCCAGAACCGCATGGGTGCTCTTGCCTCCGATGGGAAGACTGGTACCCTCCACATGACCGACACCCTTTTCCAGGACCGTTTTGCTCAGTCCGTGATAGATCGCCAGTCTGGCTTTGATCTTCGGGATCTCGATACTCCCCATCAGACCATCACCGTTCGGATCCAGAACCCTGTCATAAGGATGACTCAGCTCATAAGTATCCTCTTCCTCAAAAGCATCTACAATGGCATTCACCGGATGCTCGGCATTATACTCCTTCGCCTCTTTCCACAGCCTGTCATAGTCGTTGTCCGAAAGCTCCGTTACCGCTTCCTCGTACTTACTGACCAGCTGGGCATTACGATACTGGTTCCACATATCACTGATCGTAGGATAAAGGAACACCCCCGCCCCCGCCAGAAACACCAGGGCAATAATGATGTTCAGGACAACATTACTCTTTTTCTTTTTTTTCTTTTTAGCCATAAACTATTTCCTGCGTCGTTTTTTGTTCTGAACAGAATTGATACCGGCAACCAGGATCACCGCGATCACAATTCCGATCACAACACAGAGAGCAAGCATCGGAAGCGTCGGATTGGTGATTCCGGTAACCTTCTTCTCTGCTTTCTGAACCGCCTTCGCAGCCTTCATCGGAACTCTGTGTCCCCTCACCAGAAGTCTGTGCGTATTCACCGCATAAGGCGTACACGTAACCAGCGTTACATAATCATCCCCATCCGTGATACCCAGAGACTCTGTCTGCTCCGGAAGAACGGTAAGAATCTGATCCACCTCGTAGGCAAGCGTCTTACCCAGCACATGCAGGTAAAAAACATCTCCCTCTTCCACAAGATTCAGATCTGTAAAAAGTTTCGCACTTGGAAGTCCTCTGTGTGCCGACAAAATACAATGAGTACTCTTGCCGCCAACCGGAAGACTGCTGCCGAACAAATGACCGGCACCCTTCTCCAGAGACTCATCTGTCGTGTAATGATAGATTGGAATACTCACATCGATCACAGGAATCTCCACATACCCCATCATTCCATCACCATTCAGGTTCAGAAGAGACTCATATGTACTGTCCGTCTGTCCATCCCTCACGGAAAAGGCATCTGGCACACTTTCCTGCTTGATCTGTTCGTTATACTCCTGTGCTGCCTTCCACATGCTGTCAATCTTCTCCGAATTATCATCCGAAGAAACACTGCTGCTATAATTACTGATCAGCAGGCTGTCCCTGTACCGGTTCCAGGCATCACTGACCATCGGATACAGCAGTATGGACAACCCTATCAGAAACAGCAAACCAAGTCCAATATAATTTTTCTTCTTATTCTTTCTCATAGGTTTCTCCATACTGTTGTATTTACCACTCCCGGCCCCCGAAAGGGCCGGGCGGTAAAAGATTTACTACTTTGTTTTAATACTTGCTTTGTCGTTGCTTATAAATAATTTTTGAATTGAATCAATCCGGCAATCAAACGATTACTCCTCAGATCCTTTTCTGCGGCTGATGAAGAAAGCACCAGCAGCGCCAGCCATAACTACAACACCGATGATAGTGAAGAGATATGTTCCCATGCCACCTGTGGATGGAAGGGAGTTGAGTTTGGTATCTTTCATCTCTGTTGTAGCTGTAAGAACTTTACTTGCTACTCCATCTTTTCCATTGTCAGCTGTTACTTCAAGTGTAGCATTAACAGAATCCTGACGTACAGAATATCCCTTAGGAGCTGTAATCTCTTTGAAATAATATGTTCCAATATCAAGACCTTTAATTTTTACTGTACCATTTGTATTAGTTACAATTTCTGTTGTTGTTATTACATTTCCTTCGCCATTCGTAATTGGTGCTTCAACATATAAGTATTCACCTTCAGCAGTTTTTTTGAAGTTTAATGCTGTAGATCTTTCACTATCTTTTCTGACTTCAAATCCTGCTCCTGCAAGTAATACTTTTTCATCTTCTTTTTTATAATCATTTGTTTTAGTTAATGTGATATTACCTTCATAAAGATCAACTTTATCACTACCATAAGTATCTTTGCCCTCATGTCCTGCTGTTGCTTTATTGGTAATCGCATCATTTTCAGCCGTTACTTTTACCTTATAAGTAATTACTACTTCTTTTCCAGCATTGCTGTTTGCATCGTTGATCATGCCAGTTAAATCAACATTGAATTTTCCAGATTTTGGATTATTCCAATTAATCGTATATCCTGTTGTTGCCACTCCAGCAAGAGTAATTGTTGCGCTCTCTGTCTCAGTATACTCAGCACCTGTTAATTCATCATATACCCAGAATGTTTTATCAGTATCTGTTGGTGCAATATACGGAACGTTTGTCTTTACCGTATAAGTAAGAATATCACCATTTGCAACTACATGGTCTCCTGCATTATCTCCATCTGTAAGCTCTTTCGTTACTTTAATTGGTGTTTTCTTTGCGTCAAGTTCTGTATCTACTAAGGATGGATAATCATACTTTACTACTTCTCCACTCTCTATTGTCTTAGTAACTTCACCAAATCCAATATAAGCACTCATCAGATTATAGGTATAACCTTCTTCTGTTGCTTTGATTAAATAAACACCTGCTGCATTTACAGTCTGCGGATTGGTCATAGTTACAAAGTTGTTTACCTGTCCTGCTGCCTTGGCCTGTGCCGCACCTAATTTATTTGCATCTACATTGTTTGCCGGAATCATTGCCTCAATAGCAGCCTGAGCATCAGCCACACCAAACGCATCCACATATGCTTTAGCAACTTTATCATCTACAAAATTCCAACCTGTTTTTGTTGACTGATCAGCTTTAATTACCTGCGCGTAAGTTAATGTTGCATCATCCGCGTTTTTAACTGTAATTGTTGCAGAAGTCTTTGTTTCTGCAAATACCGCTGTGCACATAGACAGTACCATAACCGCTGCCACTAATAATGCACCAATCTTTTTAAATAAATTTTTCATAAGGTTTGCTCCTTTCTTTCTCTGCATTTTTCTTTTTCGCCCTTCATCGGCCATTTACAATTAATGTGTTACGATCTCTTTGCTTCTTCCTCCCTTCGTTTATTATTTATAAACAACAGGAGTGCAGTTGCAAGAATCGCTACACCACTGATTGTAAATCCATAGGTTCCCGGACCACCGGATTCTGGTAAAGAATATACCTTTGTGTTTTCAATCTGGTAAATTGCCGGTTCGCTTTCGCTCTTACTAGCAATCAAATTCCCGTTACCGTCTTGAACTGTTACTGTTCCGCCACTTCCAACTATAATTCTCCATGGCTCTGTCGGACAGGTATAACCGGTTGCCGCTTCTGTTTCATATAATAGATAATTACCAACTGGAAGATTCTTCATCTCGATTTTTCCATTATCTCCGGAAACGATTTCTCCATATCCTTCAACCGAATTCTCAGAAGCTTTTCCCCAGTTTCCATCTGCTTCATATAACGCAAATTTAGCACCTTTTATAGTTATACCATGATCTGCCTTATCAACTTTCTCAAGCTCTACATTTGCTACAGATTTCTCATTGGTAAACTCAGCTACTCCAATTCTTCCGTTTTTTGTATCCTTATTTCCATTTTTCAGAACTTCTGTACTATGTGTGTCTGTTCCGATTGTAAATTTAATTTCGTTACTGTTTGTAACTTCAGATTTACAATTTGTCACCTCACCAACAGTTGCGGATTTCAGAGTGTAGCTTGAATTTGATACCTCAGAGACAGTGTATTCACCTCTTGCTAACTTCGTCAATGCAGGCATATCTGTATTAATCTGTGCATCTGCATTTTTCTCAAGTGCAAATGTTATTGTTGCCTCAGCTCGACCCGCTTCAATTGTAGCCGTCGCTGTTGCGATCTTGTCTTTACCTTTCTTAACATCAAAGGTAAACGTTACAGCCTCTTTTGCTGTAGATTCCAGTTTCTTGGTAATCTGAATCTGTCCGGCGATAATGTGAATAGTATAAACACCATATTCTCGTTTCTTATCATCCTTGGAATTATGTGCTGTCAGTGTACCATCACCTTTTCCGGAAATATTTCCTCCAGTATTATCTGTGCTTTTGTCTGTAGCTCCTTCTAATCCTTTGTTTTTATAAGTTACCTTCAGATAATATGTTTTAGACTCCGGCTCAGGCTTAACTTGCGCCATCTTTTCTTCCAAGATTTCTTTTGTACACTTCTCATCTTCATACCATTTTAATTCAAACTCATCTGAATTAATTGGTTTTCCATCAGCTCCTATTGTATAGGTTACTAAGTTTTCTGTGCCATCTAACTGTTTTACACGTCCCTGCGGTGCATTTTTATTAAACAACGCATTTATAATGTCTTCAGTCGTCGGGACAGTATCACCATAAAAAATAGTTGTTTCTTTATTGTTAACAAACAAATCCGATTTTACATTAACCTTTGGCTGTGGTAAAACGGCTTTTCCATATCCTGTAGTAATCTTGGAATCCGGTGAAACATTGGTAGGAACATTGTTGCCACCGATGTATTCGTCTTTGGCTCTTACAGTAATGGTTCTACTCCATGTGCCATTTTCAGCATTTGGAATAGTTTGATTGGTCCATTTTACAACTTGGTTTCCGGTACTTTCATCTACGGAAACCACTCCACCATTTCCTAAATCTATTGAACCTCCGGCATTTTTTATCATTTCATTGGTTACGAACTCGCCATTCTTCACAATTACAAATCGCGGATCAATCACATCCTTAATTTCAGCACCAGCAATATCAATATTCTGAGTAATCGTCTGCTGAATTTTTTCAAATATAACTTTCAGCTCATCAATTGATCCAGCCGTATAAGCACATCCCTCAGATGCAATTTCACCAGATAACCACTTCTTTGTAATATCATTTAATTTGAGTCCTATTGTAAATACTTTAACTCCCGCTTTTCTTAAAGCTTCTGCTTTATTTTTCGAAGCCGTTTTATCGTTTGAAGTAGATGGATCTCCATCTGTAAACAGAATTACATATTGCGGAACATTCTCTCTCTTAGTTTTCAGCTGATTCTGCGCTATCTCTAATCCTGTCTGTGGAGATGTTCCTCCTGATGCATAAACACAATCCGTTGCCTTGATCAAACTATCTTTGGCACTTCCAACTTCTATTAATTCCTGTTTTAAGGTTCCGGACGTATTAAATGTAGCTAACCCTATTCTGCTGTTCGGAGAAGCCGCCGCAGTAGAAGCTATAAATGTTGTTGCAGCCTCTTTTAGACCAGTCAGACTACTATCCAAAGTGTAAATAGTATTTGAGGAATTATCTGGTACATTTTCCCATGAACTGCCATTGTAATATATCCACTGATTGTTTAAATAAATCATTGGATTTTTAGCATTTGGATAATAATAGCTATCCCACCCAGATGTGTATTCTATATCGGTTGTTTCATTAGTAAAATAGTATACTTTCGATGTATCTAGCTTTGCTTTAACCTGTTTATATTCTCCAAATTTTTTAAATCCACCTTCATCTGTACCTTTACTACCATTATACAACATACTTCCCGTAGTATCGAATACCATCATAATATCCGCAACACTGTCTTTTTCCTCTGTTGTACTACTGGTCACCTTAGAATCAGCTGTAATCGTGATATCATAAGTTCGCTTATCCCAATCATTTACTTTCACAGTTTTATCGTAGTCCATCTTAGAATCAATAAATTCCTGCTTAGTCTGATTGATAATATGATTGTTCTCTACTGCATTACCAGCACTGTCCTTCAGCTCAACTTTAACACTTGTTTTACTTTCTTTCGTTGCAATTACAGTCCATACCTCATTAGAGGTAACATATCCTGCAGGTGCCTGAATCTCTTTCAGATAATATGTTCCTGCTCTTAACTTATCAAATGTAACATATCCGCCAGCGCCGGATGTAGCTGTTGCAATCTGTGTCGTACATTCTTTATCACTGTAAAGTGCAAATTTAGCTCCGCTCAGTCCTGTTGTCTTATCCGATTTCACTTTCTGCAGATTCAGAGTTCCAAGCGCATCCGTTGTTACCTGTGAAATTGTTGCATTTGGAAGGGTGAAGTTCATGTAACAGTTAGAAGCACCAGCGCCTCGTTCCATATAAAGAACTGTTAATGTGTGTGTAGATTTATCTCCTTTTTCTAAATAATCCCACAAATCCACAGTTTTAGTTGCCGCATTATGAATTCCACCTAAATCAATAATAATCCGCTGATTGTCTTTTCCACCATCCATGACAACCCACATATCATCATCACCGGTAAAAGTATAACTTAATGGACCTACATAACCACCAAGGTTGAATTGAATGTCATATCGCATTCCAAAATAATAGTTATGTATTTTTCCATCATCGTCTAGCCTATTGTCTGTCTTTCTTGTATTACTTTTTTCATATGAAGATGCAACTGTATCCAATGGGAAGAAATCTTCACCTGATTTCTTCTTCTTATCCAATGTGTACTGGTTTGTTACATTTGTACCATTTCCGTCTGTTACGCCAGTTAATGTATATGTGTCACCAATTCTTTCAAAATTTAAATTATAATCTGTATATACTTTTCTTAAATAATTATCTTTTGAACTACCTGCAAGTAAATCAGTCGCTTTAAAGAATCCTGGTTCCAGACAGTTAAATACAACATTTCCGCTATTATCTAAACCTTTTAGTAATCCAGTAATAACAGCATCGCTTCCTGTCCATTTGTTAACCTCGTGGCCATCTTGTCTCCAAGTATATTGATAACCATCATAATTCTGTCCTGTTTCACCCATACTAAGCTTATTACCGCTACCACTATAATTGCTAGTCTGATTAATAGAATAATACTGAGTTGTTTGGTTCCACCAAGGTCCTGTTGTTTCTTTCCCGGCCTTTACCGTATAATCATAAAACGTAGGTGCACCGGCGAATGTTCCAGTGGTAGGAGTATAATATACTTTAACCGTAGCATCCTGTGCTAATTCAATATCACCTTCATTTACAGGAGTTGTTGTTTCATTTTTAACTACGTCTACTCTCGTGATATCCCAGTTTGTAGCTTTCTTACAATCAATTTTCTGCCCAACTGAAAGTTCTTTATCAACATCATCTGCATAAATCTTCTCTCCAGTTTTTTCGTCATAATGCTCTATTGTAACTTTTATCTTATCGTCACGCTTATTACCAACGATTACATAAGTCGAAAAATGCGTAGTCTCAAACTCAACATCACCATTCTTGGCAACGCTGCCATCCATATTTTCAACGTTATCATTCTCGTCTACGTGATATACATCTGCATCCTTGATCTTCTTCTCATCATTCAGAGATACAGATACCTTCACTGAAGCACCTGGCTGAACCTCTTCGCCGTCTACCAGGAATTTGATATCATAGGAGTGAATCTTCTCGATGGCTTTCTTTTCTTTGATCGCTTCTTCGGTGATCTGGTCTTCCGCTTCCTGACTGAGCTCTACCGGTGTTACGGAAAGCTCTGCGTTGTCCGGAAGGTCTGCCGGATCGGTAAGAGTAACCTTAACATTGACTTCGTCACTCGTGTAATCATATCTGGTGATCTCAGGCTGAATTTCTTCTTCCTGCACATCCTCGACTTCTTCTGCCTCATCACTGCTGTCAACAACCTGTGCCATATCACTTCTTATGTAAGCCTCGGTTCCTTCCCAGGAAACCTTGTACCAGGTTGCTCCGTCCTCTGCTGTTACGGTATCCAGAAGTATGAGCTGTGTTCCTGCGTTTACAGTTGCCAGAACCTCTGCCTCGGTAGATGGGCTGACACGAAGATTCGTATCGTCTCCCAGAACCTCGATCAGGCTTGTCTCACCATTCTCATCTGCTGCCGGAACCTCATCCGGGCTCTCAATATCCTCTGCCGGTTCTTCCACCACATCCGGATCCTCTGCCGGCGCTTCGGTAGGTTCAGCATCCGGATTCTCCGCCGGAGCCTCTGTCGGCTCAACTGCCGGCTCCTTAGAAGGCTCTGCATCAGGAGTTACCTCCGGATTCTCTGCTGCCGGTGTCTCTGCTGCATCCTGCTCAGGCTCGTCCGAAATATCCATTCCGTCCGTAAGCTCCTCTGATGCGATAGGCACCTCGTCCTCATTACCAGAAACAGCTTCCGCCTCGACATCTGCTGTCTCAGGAGAATCCCACATAACGGCAAAAACAGCTGCGTTGCCAGTCTCAACCTGAAGTGTCTGGATCTGTTTGCCCTCGTTGACATTCAGAACCTTCAGATCCTCGTTGGCCTGTAAGGTGTTAACATCAGTATCACCGGTACTGCTGTTATAATGAAGCTTCTCAACGGTTACACTCGTGCTGGCTGCATCGGTAAGCTCCGGTGCTGCCGGTGTCTTGTACTCAAAAGTTACTCTGACTCTGCCGTTCGGCTCGACTCTGTTTCCGTCGCCATCAGCAAAATACACATCATACGCAAAAAAACCTCTCAGGCTGCTGCCCTTGTCTGTAGCTGCTGCTGAAAGCTTCTGAGAAACTGTATCATAAGATACGGATGAATTCTCGTTTACGCTGTCAGCCTTCAATGCTGTATTCTGCGGAAGAGCTCCGTCCTCCAGTGCCTCTGCTGTTACTTTAACAGAATCATTTTCATATGTAAGCGTCGATTGCTGCGCCTGTTCCGTTTCCTCCTGGTCAGCGCTGCTTACATCCGGTGTCGATTCTTCGGCCGCTGGTTCAGATGTAATTTCGCCATCTGTAAATATATCCTCCGTTCCATCTCCGAACGCCTCACTCGCGGAGATCGTATATGCACTCGGCATACAGGATACCATCAACGCCAAAGCCACCATAAATGCCAGGAGTTTTCTGATCTTATTATTCCTTAATTTTTTCATACCTTTCCCGCTTTCCTATGTGTGCATTAACGTGTACTGTATTTCTTATTACTTTACTTCTGTTTATATTCCTTTCTCTTAAAAAAGCTTCATGTTTTTAGCCGGTGAGTAAACAGGTTACACCTTTTCAATATTTTACCCTTATGTGATTGTAGTGTCAATATACCAGGCATTTTTGGTAAGGATATTGACATTATCAGATGCTATCGAAAATCAGTCTTCAACTCCTCCTTCTTAACTTACTCGTTTACTGGTTCTTTTCGTCTGATTTCTCCGATAAAATCTGACTATTCGTGATATTTATTATACAACACTACCAGTTGTTTTGTAAGGCCCGTTTTTTCAAAAAAAAGTGCCTCTGTCACTATTTTAACATGAATTTCTTCAGCTCATCCCGCTTCTTGACATTCAGCTTGCAAAAGATATCCGTAAGGTAATGCTTGACAGTATTAATGGAAATCCCCAGATGCTCTCCGATCTCCTTATTGGTCCATCCCCCACTTGCCAGCATGGCAATAGAAAACTCCATCGTCGACAGCTCCCCCGTAACCTTTCTCCGATTTTCCGGATTATGAAGCGCCATCCAGCCCCTGCTGAAAGAAATCACACCCTCCGTGATCCGCTGATACGCTTCCGGATACAGGCCTCGATCAGCCCCCGCAAAAGCCCATGATGCTCAATAAAAGGCTCCAGAAACCCATCCATCTTCGCCAGCTCCCAGCTCCGGAGCATCTCCTCCTGTGCCTCCTGCTTATGCTTTCGGTTGATCGCACACACCGCCATCATACAGTGGATATACGTCATACTGATCGGATACGACCTATCCGCCATAAACAAAGCAGCCTTCCCCATCCCATAAGCACTCCATATCTCCCCGTTAAGATAAGTATGGTGCGCCATCACATACGTGGCAAAAAGCCTCAGCCCCTCAGGAAGCATCCTGCTGTACTCCCCAAAAGCAGGCATCCCATCCGTAGGCAGATGAAGCAAAACCGCCCCCACATACCCCGCCAGAAGACAGGACGCATAAACATCCTTAGGAACCTTCTTCTTCATAGCAATCTTCACACAGGACTGGATCCCCTCCATCCCCCGCTTAGCCGCCGCCACATTCCCCAGCGACAGATTAGAATACCCATACAAAATACACGCCGAAAGCTTCAGCTCAATAACCCTGCTGGACAGATACCTCCTCGTGATCTCACAACACTCCTCCGCCTGCCCCGTAAAATAAAAAAGCTCAGCCCGCGCAATATTCCTCAAATCCACATCCACAAACCCCTCAACAACCTCCCGAGCCCTCCCAGGCTCAAAAGACGAATTCAAAAGCGGCAAAACCACATAATCACACATACAACCCACTCTCCTCCAAAACCCAAGCAGCCCCCAAAAGACCACCCTCAAAACCAAACCAACAAACCTCCGAAGCCCTCACACAAGCCACATCAACACACATCCGAAGCCCATCTCTCAAGCCACATCAGCACACATCCGAAGCTCATCTCTCAACCCTCATCAGCACACATCCGAAGCTCTTCTCTCAAGCCACATCAGCATACATCCGAAGCTCATCACACAACCCTCATCATCACACATCCGAAGCTCTTCTCTCAAGTCCCACAAAACAGTCACCAAAACTCCGGATATCAATCAACCAGTCAATCAGTCAACCAATCAGGCCAACCATCTTTTTCCATAATTATAATCCAAAATACTCCAAAAATAAATTTAAATATTACACAAAAACACCTCACCCTATCCAAAACAGCCTCTATCCCCCAATCCCCTCACGACAAATCGCAAAAAGCTCACCCCACCCACATCCAACGCAGCGCCGATGCCCCACCCCGCTGGTAGACTGTCTGTCCGTTCGTCCCTCCCTCCATTCATCCCACAAAAAAAGAGCCCCCAGGCCCAAACACCCAGAAACTCTCCCAAAACCAAACAACATCATCTCCCCCTCCGCAGCTTTCTCAGTTCCCTCTCCAACCGATCCGCACGCGCCTTCTCCCTCAACGTATTCGCCCTCTCTTCACTCCGCCCCTGTTCAATCCCTTGACTGATCCCCTTATTAATCCACATCTGCTCAATCTCAAAACTCTTCATATACGCCACCGTAACCTTTCCATCCTCAAACATCTCTTCTACCTCTCCGTAGCTTCCGCAGCTTCCTCAGCTCCCTCTCCAACCGATCCGCTCGCGCCTTCTCCCTCAACGTATTCACCCTCTCTTCACTCCGCCCCTGTTCAATCCCTTGACTGATTCCCTGGCTGATTCCTTGGCTAATTCCCTGTTCAATCCCTTGGGCGATTCCTTGACTAATCCCCTGTTCAATCCCCTTATTAATCCACATCTGCTCAATCTCAAAACTCTTCATATATGCCACCGTAACCTTTCCATCCTCTTTAACAACCCTGACCATCTCCAACAACTCCCTCAAAACATCATTTACCGCATTCACCTCCCTGGTATCCTCCAAAAAACGAAGCAGCGCCACTAGCTCCTCAGGCACACCCGCACCATCTCCCTTCGTATTCAGAAAAACCGTCCTCAGCCCATCATCATACTCCATCTCCGGAATCTCCTCACACATATTCCGGATCGTATACACCATCCTACCCCGATCAAACGGATCATACGAACAGACAAAAATAACAAAAACCCTCTTAAGCTTCCCGAAACCCTCACCCTTCTTCAAACATCGGCTATCAATGATCGCATGATAAAACCTCACCCGCTTCGGCAGATCCTTCAGACTCACAACATCACCATTATTATCCGGCTCAATATCAAAAACAGAAGGATCCGCCAAAACATCCATCAGCTCCTCCTCAGCCAGAACATCAAGCCGCGCCCCGCGAAAACCCTCATCCCGGCCACCAAAAGCCCTCTGCGCAACAACCCGCAGCCTCCCGATCTCACGCCCCAGCACCACCTGCAGCAGCAACCTGCAAAACCTCTCACCAATACCAGGAAACGTCATCACCGCGTTAAACAAAAAATCATCCAGAAGATTCATATCCTCAAGCCGCTTCCTCTGCATAAGACTCCTCCTTTCACTATGATGGCAAAAGAAAAAACCTCACACAACCAACCGGCTCCTCCCCGCCATATTTATACAACCAACCATATGGGGATCAGATAGCCGAACGGCCCAGAATGTTCCCAGATATGTACCTTCAGTATAACCACCCCACCATCAAAAGTCAACAAAAAACCTTCGACAAAAACCGCCAAAACCTCATTCCACTGCATCCACCACAGCGCCGATGCCCTTCCCGGCACACCACAAGGAAACTCAGCCCCTGCAGCCATCCAGCGCAGCGCTGATGGCCCACCACCCTCCGGCACACCTCCACACCTCACACCCCAAAAAACCAGAACGGACAGACTGCCAGCGGGACGGCTGCATGGTCGGGACTCGGTGCGTCGGAGTAAGCCGCTGGTCATACTTGGCGCCTGGGGCTTCTGACGGGAAGGTACTCTGCGGCCACAAGCCGCAGAGTAAGCCCCATCTGTCTGAGCCAGGTACGCATCAGCGTACATGGCGAGTTATGGGGCGCCCTGCACGGCAGAAGACTCAGACGCTTAGTATGACCCGGCGAAACGACCGCACCAGGCACGACCATGCAGCCGCCCCGCTGGCAGACTGTCCGTTCGTCCCTCCATTCGTCCCTCCCCAACACAAAAAAAGAGCCCCCAGGTCCAAACACCCAGGAACTCTCCCAAAACTCAAATATCCAATTATCATCAATCGTTACCAGTTGTCACCAACCATCACCCAACGCGCAGCCGAAACTTCTGAATCTCCTTCTCACTGGAAACCCTCTCAATCTCAGCCCCAAGACTCCTGAGCTTCTCCTCAAAATTCTCATACCCACGCTGGATATAAACAATATCATCAACAACCGTAACACCCTCAGCAGCCAGCCCCGCAATAACAAGCGCAGCCCCCGCACGAAGATCCGGCGCACTCACACGCGCCCCCGTAAGCTTCCTCACACCATCAATAATAGCAGAGTTCCCCTCCACCTTAATATTGGCACCCATCCGGGAAAGCTCATCCGCATACTTAAACCGGTTCTCAAAAATACTCTCAGTAACAATACTCGTACCCTCAGCCAAAGCCAAAGTAACCGCGATCTGCGGCTGCATATCCGTAGGATAACCAGGATAAGGCAACGTCTTCACATGCGTACGATGAAGCACATGCGGCGCACGGACACGAACCGCATCATCAAACTCCTCAACCTCACACCCGATCTCCTCAAGCTTAGCAGTAGTAGCCTCAAGATGCTTAGGAATAACATTACGAACAGTAACATCACCACGAGTAGCCGCAGCAGCAAACATAAACGTACCAGCCTCGATCTGGTCCGGAATGATCGAATACTCCGTACGATGAAGCGTCTCAACACCACGGATACGGATCACATCCGTACCAGCACCCTTGATATTCGCCCCCATACTGTTCAGGAAATTCGCCACATCAACAACATGCGGCTCCCTCGCAGCATTCTCAATGATCGTACGGCCAGTCGCCATAGAAGCAGCCATCATAATATTAATAGTAGCACCAACAGAAACCACATCCAGGAAAATATGGCTGCCATGCAGATTCTCCGCCTTGGCAACAATAGCACCATGACAGATATCAACATCCGCACCAAGAGCACGGAACCCCTTCAGATGCTGGTCGATCGGCCTGCTGCCGATATTACATCCACCCGGAAGCGGAACATCCGCATGCTTATACTTACCAAGCAAAGCACCCAGAAGATAATAAGAAGCACGGATCTTCTTGATAAACTCATAATCCACGCTGAGATTGCCGATAGTAGAACCGTTGATCTTTACAGTAGACTTATCAATACGCTCAACCTGAGCCCCGATCTCGGAGATCGCCTCAAGCAGAACATTGATGTCCCTAACATCTGGCAGATTCTCGATCAATATAGTTTCATCAGTCATAATGGCTGCTGACAATATCGCAAGCGCCGCATTCTTCGCACCCGCAATATCCACTTCTCCAACCAGAGGATTGCCGCCTTTAATCACATACTGTTCCATAACACACCTCTATTATTTACTCCTCTATGAGCAGAAACTTTCTCTGAATTTACTGCAGGAACAAACGTTCCGCAATACCGTTTTTTAGGTCAGTTGTATATTATAACACATATTTCAGATTTGTAAACAATTTATGACGAAAACCTGTCACAACCCATGACCCGAAACACTCCAGCAAACCGTTTCCACAAGCCAACAGTTACGCCTTATCTCCCCTGTTCTTCAGTGCCTCAAGCACAACCTGGAGACTCCCCTCCAGATCCTTATCCTCTTCATCCACCACAATGTCCGCATATTTCTCATACAAAGGAACACGCTCATCATAAAGACTCGCCAGCGTCTGCCCCTCCTTGAGCACAACACCACGCCCCTTAAGATTACCAAGACGCCTGGAAAGAAGCTCCAGCGAGATCTTAAGATACACCACAACACCCTCAGACTTCAGATGCTGCATAGCCTCATCGCAGTAAACCACACTTCCACCGGTAGCGATCACCGTATTCTCCACCTGGATCGAAGCATTCACACGATTCTCGATTGCCTTGAAGCCCTCCGTACCCTCATCCTCGATGATCTTACTCAAAGTCCTCTTCTCCGCCTTCTGGATCAGAAGATCTGAGTCAATAAACTGGTAACCAAGTACCTTCGCAAGTACGACACCGATGCTGCTCTTCCCCGCACCAGGCATCCCTATCAGTGTAATATTATTCATACTGTATCCTTTCATTTTAGCATAACAGCTGCCAAATCTCAACAAACGTTACGGCTCCGCAGAACCTACCGTTTCTCTCTCCCTGCCTTTCCCGACGTCTTTAATTTCCCTGACATCCCTGGCTTTCCTGACACCTTCAACTTCCCTGACATCCCTGGCTTTCCTGACGTTTTCAACTTCCCTGACATCCTTGGCTTTCCTGACGTCTTCAACTTCCCCGCCATCCCTGGCTTCCCCGACGTCTTCAACTTCTCTGCCATCCCTGCCATCTCTGATTCCCTGTCTGATTTCTTATCCAACTTCTTCTGCATCTGCTTCTTCTTTACGCTGTAGCCGAAGGTTCCCACCTTCCGGCCACCCGCCAGATACTCCCCATGGGAATAAACCAGAAGACCCGCATCATTAAGACGAAACCTGTTGTTTTTATCCATATAAGCTTCATCCGCATGGACCGCAAGCACATCAGCAAGAAACATGTCATGAGACCCCAGCTCCTTCACCTCACGCACCCTGCACTCGATCGAAACCGGAGCCTCCCCGATCATCGGTGCAGAAACAAACTGCGCTTTCTCTTTCGTAAGGTTCAGCTTCCGGAACTTGTCCACATCACGTCCCGAACGGACCCCGCAGAAATCCGTTGCAAACGCCAGCTTCTCCGTTGTCAGATTGATCACAAATTCACCCGTTTTCCGGATCATATCATAGGAATAACGGGAAGGTCGGACAGAAATATAAGCCATCGCCGGATTGGTACACACCGTACCCGTCCACGCAACCGTTATGATATTATCATGCCCCTCACCATCGGTAACACTCACCATTACAGCCGGCAGCGGATAGATCATGTTCCCCGGCTTCCATAACTGTTTCGCCATTTTCCGTCACCTCTTATGCATAATCGCTGTTCATCAGCTGAGCAGCCTCCATCATAGCCGGGATCAGCTGCTTCTTTCTGGAAACCACACCCGGCAGACTGAAAGTATCTCCATCCGGTTTCCGCTCAAAAGCGATCTCCGCCATCTGCTGGCTGCCCTCCCCGTAAAACAGAAGCTCTGTAGACTCCTCCAGGATATTCGTCAGCATAAAATAAACTCTCGTGATATCATGACGGCCACACTCACTCACCATAAACGGCATCAGCTTCTCCTTGATCTCCTTAAGCTCCTCGCTGTCCATGGAACTGATCTGACCCACACCAAAGGAAACATTACCCTCACCGATAAACTTCTTGTAATCCTGATAAAAAATCTCCTCCGGAGACTTATCCTTCAGATTACTTCCCGCAGAAAACATCTCTCGGGCAAACTCCTCGATCTTGATCCCCGCGATCAGCGCAAGAGCACTGGCAGCGATCTTATCCGTCTGCGTACAGGTCGGTGAACGGAACATCAATGTATCCGAAATAATAGCCGCACAGAGAAGCCCCGCGATCTTTTCCGGGATCTCCAGTCTCTGCTCTCCGTAGATCTCATAAAGGATCGTCCCCGTACATCCCACCGGCTCATTACGAAAAGCAACCGGCGTCATAGTCTGCAAGGTACCCAGCTTATGATGATCGATGATCTCAAGGATCTCCGCCTTCTCGATATTATCAACAGCCTGATCCACCTCATTATGATCCACAAGAACCACTTTCTTTTTATGCATATCCAGAAAATTACGTCTGGAGATCGTACCGATACACTTACCATGAGGATTGATCACCGGAAACGCCCTGTGACGGTTTTTGATCATAACATCCTGGATATCATCCGTAAAATCCTCGGTATTAAACGTAACCATGTTATCCCGCTTCATAACAAAGCTGACCGGAATACTCTGGTTGATCAGACGCGCAATATTAAACGTATCATACGGAGACCGGATGATCACGATATTCTTCTCATGAGCAAGCTTTATAACCTTCTCGGAAACCACGATATTCAGCCCCACGATGATACAGCTGACATTCTGGCTGATCGCCTGAAGATGATCCTCCTCACGGTCACCCATGATGATCATATCATCCTCCTCAACGTAGCCCTCCAGCATCTTCGGGTTGGCAGTACCGACAAGCACACGCCCCTTCACAAAATATCCGTGTCCGTTACCTTCCACCACTTCACCGCCAACAGTCTCGGCAATTCTCTGATACTGCGTCCTCGCATTGGAAAGAAGATAACTGTCTGTAGTATCCATATAGGTCTTTGCGATATCACCAATCGTCACAAGCCCCTCCAGACACCCATCCTTATCACGGATCGGAAGAGAAACGATCCCGTTCTCCTGCATCAGATCCCAGGTATTCTTCAGCGACATATTCTTATCCGCCTGCGGACTGGTCCGGATATCCATATCCTTGACCTGCGTACCGATATTTCCCAGATAAGCCGGCGGCTGTACGCCAAAACGGTTCAGCACATACCTGGTCTCCTCATTGATCTGCCCCGCTCTCTTCGGGATATATTTTTTATTCTGCGTAGTTCTGTTCTTAATATCCGCATAAGCAATAGCCGAACAGATGGAATCCGTATCCGGATTCTTATGTCCGATTACAAATATTCTCTCCGGTTTTTTCATACACATCCATCCTTTTTCATCCAAAATAATCATAATTTAATATTTGCAAACAAAGCACCCAGGGAAGTAGTAGCCTCTTCCCCCGACTCCGGAAGCTCAAAAGACTCCTCCTCAACCTCCTTAGCCATCAGATCCGATGCCTCTTTAATACTCAGGCTCAGCTTACCATCCTTGATCGCGATAACCTTCACCTTAACCTTATCCCCAACACTCAAAACCTCAGAAGGCTTCCGGATCCTCTTCTCACAGATCTGAGAAATATGCACCAGCCCGGAAACCCCGTTTCCAAGCTCCACAAAAGCACCATACGGCTGCAAACTCTCAACCGTACCCTCAGTCACAAAACCAACCTGGATATTGGAAATCTTATTCCGTTTCTCCACCTCAGCCCTCTCACGAAGAATCTCCCTCGCCGAAAGCACCAGCCTCTTCTTCGCCTTATCAACCTCGATCACCCGCACCTGGATCGGCTTATTCAGAAACACCTCAGTATCCTCAACAAACTCCAAAGCAAGCCTCGACGCCGGAATAAAACCACGGACACCCTCAACATAAGCAATGGCACCCCCGTTAACGATCCCCTTCACAACAACATCCAGCACCTCACCCGAATCCTGAAGCTCCTTCAGCCTGTCCCAGGCAAGCACATCCGCAGCATCCGCTCTGGAAAGAAGAATATTCCCCTGACCATCATCCCTGCGAAGAACCATCGCCTGAACCTCATCCCCCGGCTGAACAGCCTCTTTAATATTAAACCCCGGCACCCGGGAAAACTCCTCCACCGGAATAAAACCCTCAGCATAAAACTTAAGGTCAAGAACAACCCCCGACTCATCCACACTCACAACAGTCCCTGAGATAATATCACCCTCATCGATCCTCTTAAAAGAAGCCTCCAGCTCCCTCTCAAAATCCTTCATAGACTCCGCCATATCCAGACCTCCCATTCAAACAAAAACCCAACCACCGCCGCCCCAAACCAGACGACAGCACTATAATCCTAATCATTATAGCATGCACACCCCACCCGCGCTATATTTTTTGCACTGGAAATTTCTTAACCCCTTTATTTCTCTCCAACGCACAGGACGGACTCAAATCAGCCCATTTATCACACCCTTGATGCTTTCTTTATTTCTCTCTAACACACAGGACGGACTTAGTACGATTCCAGAATTTCTTTGTAGTGGATCCTTTTTATTTCTCTCCAACGCACAGGACGGACTTAGTACGATTCCAGAATTTCTTTGTAGTGCATCCTTTTTGTTTCTCTCCAACGCACAGGACGGACTGACGGAGGGGCGGCTGCATGGTCGGGACCCGGTGCGTCGGAGTAAGCCGCTGGTCATACTTAGCGCCTGAGGCTTCTGACGGGAAGGTACTCTGCGGCCACAAGCCGCAGAGTAAGCCCCATCTGTCTGAGCCAGGTACGCATCAGCGTACATGGCGAGTTATGGGGCGCCCTGCACGGCAGAAGACTCAGACGCTTAGTATGACCCGGCGAAACGACCGCACCAGGCACGACCATGCAGCCACCCCTCCGGCAGTCCGTCCGTCCCTCCCTCCATCCATCCCCACCCACAAAAAAAAGAGCCCAAAAAAGGCCCAAAAACGAGGAGTGCCCCGGTAGTGGCTTACCGGGGCGATTATTATGAAAAAAATTGTATGTGTAATGATACAGATACACACCATTACAGCGTCTTTCGTAACGTTCTTTCGAACTATCCCTATACTACCAGACAAATATGAACAAACAATGAACATCTCGTAAACAATTAGCGCATTTGCACAATTTTTTCCAAAATACCCTCCCCCAATTTATAAAAACGCCACATTCACAAACAAAACCAAAGCCCTAAACATTGTACATATTGTACATCTCAACCAAACAAACCAACAACAACCCCAACAAAAGAGCCACAACCCTCACCCTCTAACTCAAACTCCATCTAAAACATCATCAAAAACACCAGCCATCACAAACCATCACCGCCGTGAAAGCATCCCCTTAATAAACTCAATCGCCTTCTCAAAAATATTCTTCACATCAGACTTCGTAACACCCATATCCTTCAAAGTACTATAAGCATCACTCACATACCCCTTGATCTGATCATCACTCATCTCAATCCCACGGAACTTACTGATAATATTAACCAGCGAACTCTTATCATCCTCATTAAGACTCACCCCAAAATGATCCGCAGCCTCATCGATCCCCTGAGAAATCTCATCATCCGTGATCTGGTTAGAATCAAAAAGCCCCTTCACATAAACAATGATATCCCCAACCTTATCCGGATCAGAAGCAAGAGACCCAACCTCATTATCCTTCAGGATCTCCTCCGCCTGACTCATAACAGAACCGGAATCAGACGCCATAACCATCATCGGAGATGTACATGAAATAACACCCGCAATAACCAAAGCTGTAACCTTGTTCAATCTTCTCATAATATTCAACCTCCATACGGGCACCAGCCCTTATTAAAAATTACCTTTTACTATTTTTAATTATCTTTTACTGCCTTTTTATTACCTCATCATTACCTTTTCGACGCCCCTCAGTATACCACACACCCCCACCCCTCTGTAAACCTCAATTTTCCCCATTCCCACCCACACCATTCAGACTTTATGTATATCGCCAAAAATATATTCACAATATTTTCATATTTTAAACAAACTTTCCTAACATCTCATCAGTAAAATAAAAAATGTAAATTTTTCATTACTTATGTCTGGCACCTCAGACATAACCTCCTTTCTATGACAAATATATAGGTCCGGACAGGAAACCTCTCCAACATTCCCGTCCGGAAACGCAAAAAGAACCCGGAACAGCTGCCCGGGCTCTTTTTGCATTTATCATATATTAATTTTTCTCATCATAAATACAGTTGGCAAGCATCGCAAACTGCTCCAGTGTCAGCGCCTCACCCCTGATATTCAGCGGAAGATCACACCTGTTGAACACATCCTCGATCTCCTCCTTACTCAGGGAAAAATCTCCGGAATTTCTGATCCCGTTCACAAGCGTCTTTCTCCTCTGGTTAAAAGATGCACGGATCAGACGGAACATAAGCCCCTCATCCTTCACATCCACCGGCGGCTTCTCATAACGCGTCAGCTTGATCACCGCACTTCCAACCTTCGGCCGCGGCATAAAACAGTTCGGCGGTACATTCGCAACGATCTCCGGCTTCGCATAATACTGCACAGCCAGGGAAAGCGCACCGTAATCCTTGGTACCGGGACCAACCTGCATACGGTCTGCAACCTCCTTCTGCACCATGACAGTGATCGAATCCACAGGAACATTCTTCTCAAAAAGCCCCATGATGATCGGAGTCGTAATGTAATACGGCAGATTCGCAACCACCTTCACAGGCTTACCGCCGTTTTTCTCATCTGCGATCTTTTTGATATCCGTTTTCAGGATATCGTTATTGATCACGGAAACATTATCCCAGTCCTTCAACGTATCCTTAAGGATCGGGATCAGCGAACTGTCGATCTCCACAGCAGCCACCTCTCTGGCAGCCTCCGCAAGATACTGGGTCATAGTTCCGATACCCGGACCGATCTCCAGTATAAAATCATCCTTCGTGATACCCGAAGACTCAATGATCTTTTCCAGAACATGCTCGTCGATCAGAAAATTCTGACCAAACCTTTTCTGGAAAACAAAATGATACTTTTGAAGGACTTCAATGGTATATTTCGGGTTACCAAGATAAGGTCTGGCCATATTTTTTACCTCTGCTTTTTCTTATTTTCAGCTGAAATCCTTTTCAAAAAGTACCGTGTAGCCATCACGGTCCACACGCTTCTTGGAACGCTTGAACAATCCGCTCTGAGCTCTCTCCATAGCCTTATCCAGCATGGTCTTCACAGTACCAATGCACATCGGCTGATCCTCCTTCTGGTTGATCCCGATCAGATTATACAGAGCAAGCATGCCCATCTGGTCGATACGGAATCCATTCTCCATGGTATAGACCTTAGCGAAATTAACAAGTTCATCGTTTGTAAATACAGGAATGTTGATCATGGATGTAAACTTCTTCGCAAGCTTCGGATATCTTGCGATCAGCTTACGCATACCGATCTTTTCATCCTCCAGGATCACGATCATTCCCTTTGTGTTTCCGGTCATAGCTTCCTCAAGCTCATCTGCTGTTTCCTGGGAAAGCTGGTTTGCATCCTCGATAACAAGGAAACCGCCGGCAAGCTTGGATACGATCTCCGGAATATCCTTTCCGTTGAGATCATCCGCAAATATATAGGCAACCTTGGAAGCCTCGATATTCAGCTCTTTACAGATTGCCGGGATCAGACTTGAGATCAGTCTCGTCTTACCTGTTTCTCTGCCGCCCATAACGATCACATTTCCGGTCTGGGAGGTCTTGTCTGCTGCGCCCATCTGCACATCGCAGAGTACATCAAGCAGCTGTTCCTTCATTCCGGGAACTGTAACAAAATAGGTGAAAAGCTGTTTCTCTTCATCTGTGAGCTCTTTCTTTCTGGAAACGATCTTTGTAGGATCCTTTTCCGGATGGATCGTAGCGATAAATTTCTCAAGCTGCTTTTCCTCGCTGAGCTCCTCTTCCTCATCGTCCTCTTCCATGGCTTCATCAGAATCATCACCGATGAGACTGCTGATAAAGTCATCCTCATCCTCTTCCTGGAATTCAAAGGCGTCATCACTGTATTCTTCTTCCTCATCAAGAAGATTTTCCTCTTCCGCTGAAGCCAGCGGTTCCTCATGATGAAGCTTCGCTGAAGGCTCTGCTGCCGCCTTCTGCACCTGCTCCTCAGATTCCAGTGAAGGAATCTCCGGAAGCACATCCTCTTCTTCCACCGGCTTCTGTACTCCTGACGGACCATTCAGAAACTCTGCTTCTGCAGCCTGAAGATCCTCCTCAGTAACCGGCTCCTCATCTTCATCAAATACGATATCCGGAAGTCTGGTATCGGAAGTCTCCGTTACCTCTTCCTCCTGCTGAGCGGAGATCTGCGCCATGATATCCTCGATATCTGCCGCATCCGGCTCCTCCGGAACAAATTCATCAGCCGCAATATCCAGATCCTCAATACCTGCCGGCTCTTCCGTTACGTCGGACTGCTGGACATCCGGAGATTTCTCTTCCTCCGGGATATCGATTCCCTGCTGTGTAGCTGCTGCCAGAATAGTATCCTCCAGGTTGAAGTCCTTATCTTTATCCTTCCCGGACCTGTCACCTACAGATGCCGCAATATCCTCGATACTTCCGAAAATTCCGGACGCGTCCGGGATCTCTGCGGAACTGCTTGCATTCTCCGGGTCCACATTGATCATGGACTTCGGGATCTTCAGCTCCGGCATACGGATCGTTGCGGAAAAATCAGGCTTGCCTTCCTCATTGAGCGGAACCCCTGCAGGCTTCTCCTCACTTTCCTCATTTCCGGCAGACTTCTCCTTCATGATCTCTGCAACACTCTGGGACAAAGACATCTCTGTAGCTTTCTCAGCCTCAGCTTCTTCCGCTTCCTGATAAGTCTCTTCTTCCTCTTTATCCTGCTGTTCCTGAGCCTGCAGCTTCATACTTCCGGATGACAGGTTCTCAACACCGGATGCCAGCGGGATCTCATCCGCTTCCTGTCCGGAAAACTCTTCCTGCTCTTCAGAAGGCTCATCCGAAGCTTCCTCACTTCCTTCTGCTGCTTCGATCTCCTCAGAATCTGTAAACTCCTCTGACGGTTCTGCTGCCGCAGCAGTCTCAGCCTCCGGCGCTTCCGCCTGTTCCGTCACATCCTCAGAGCCTGTGGAAACCTCATCCTGCTCTTCATCCTGCGCAGCTTCTTTTTCCTCCATATCCTCTTCCGCAGATTTCTTATGTCCGCCAAAGATATCACGGAATCCCTTGGAAAGCTTCTCCTGGAATGTCTCCGCACTGTTCAGATCCCGCTCATCATCTACCTGGATAGTATCTGTGACCGGTTTTGCCTCCTCATACTCGCCGGATGCTTCCTTGCTCTCCCTGATCTCCTGCGCCTTTTCCGGCGGGATCAGCTTCGGGATAAAACGCTGTTCGTATTTCTCTTTCTCTTCGCCAGTGAGAACACCCATCCGCTGTTTCAGGTCAAGGGCCTTCATCACATAAGTTCCGTCATTGAACCAAAGGATCATCTCATTGCAGAGATCCAGGCACTTCTGCTTGTCTCCTGCCTTGTAATAGAGCTTGGCCAGCTCATAGGACCAGCGCTCCGTAAATTCCTTCTCCTTATATTCCTCAAGAATACGGATCTGTTCATTCAGAGATGCATTCTTCGCTCTGGCGATCTTATATTTCAGTATATACTGGCTGTTATCATTACCTGCCACTTCTCTGTATTCATCAAAGAATTCTGTGGCTTCACTGATCTGTCCCATTTTCAGGGAAACCTCGATCAGACGGTAAAGTATGTTCTTGCCGATCGGCGCTCTGTGGTAGGCAAGAAGAAAAATTTCCTTGCTCTCTTCATAGCGCTTGTTGGCCGCGTAGATCTCGCCCACTACACAAAGGGTACGGACGTTTTTCACACGACGCCAGTCAATGCTGTCAACAATCTGCATGGCGCCTTTGTAATCCTGGGTCTCGACCAGCTTATTGATCTGCCCCAGCTTAACGCGAAACTCCTCTTTATCCAAAATATTCACCAACTTTCCATAATCAGAATCAGTTTACCATATGCATACGGGCTTGTCAAAACCCTTTAGGCATATAAACATGCCCCTTTACCACCTGAAAAACCCTGTTGATCTTGAACTGATGGCTGACAAAATCATCCAGTCCTGTACAGGTGATCAGAGTCTGTATATCGTGGATGCTTTCCAGCAGATATGTCTGCCTGCTGCTATCCAGCTCCGAAAGAACATCATCCAGCAGAAGAACCGGTGTATCCCGGATCTTTTTCTTCACCAGATAGATCTCCGAAAGCTTCAGGGAAAGGGCCGCAGTCCTCTGCTGCCCCTGGGAACCATACCTCCGGATGTCGATCCCGTTGACCTTTACGCAGAAATCATCTCTGTGCGGTCCCACGGAGGTCAGCTTCATCCGAAGATCCCGCTCCCGGTTCCTGGAAAGCTTATCCTCAAACTCCGCCGCCGTCACACTTGGCTCGTACAGGATCTCCAGCTCCTCGATCCCGCCGGTAAGGCCTTTATGAAGCCCCCTTGCAATCTCGTTAAGCTCCTCCACAAAGGCTTCCCGCTTCCCGATGATCTTCTTTCCGTAATCGACCATCTGCATATCCCAGACATCCAGGGTACCTTTCAGCCCGGGGTTCATATAACAGTCTTTGAGAAGACGGTTTCTCTGGTTCACGATGTGATTGTAGCCGGCCAGCTCCGTGATATAAACACCATCCAGCTGACAAAGCTCCGAATCCAGAAAACGTCTTCTCTCTCCGGGTCCATTCTTGATAATATTAAGATCCTCCGGAGAAAAAAACACCAGATTCACCACCCCCAGCAGCTCCCTTGCCTTGCGGATCGGCAGCCCGTTGATGGCAACTCCCTTTGCTTTGTTTTTCCGGAGGTGCATGTCTATTTTGTATGAAAGATCGCCCTTCTTCACCATCATTCGGATATGGGACTCCTCATTCTCAAAGCGGATCATCTCCCGGTCCTTGCTTCCCTTGTGGGATTTGCTGGTACCTGCCAGATAAACCGCCTCCAGGATATTGGTCTTTCCCTGGGCATTGTCGCCGTAGAGAATATTGGTGCCCTGATCAAAATTCATCTCCAGCGACTCATAATTCCTGAAATTATTCAGTCTGATGGATTCAATGTACATTCCTTCACCCGATCACATAAATATCTTTTCCATCGTAGGAAATGGTATCTCCAGGATGGATCTTGCGGCCACGGCGGTTCTCCACCTCACCGTTTACCAGTACCAGACCATCATTGATGGCATATTTCGCCTCAACGCCGTCCTCCACAACACCGGCCAGCTTCAGCGCCTGACCAAGCTTGATAAATTCGTCTTTAATTCTGATCTCCAATTTTTTCTCCTCTTATCTCCGGGGTATTTTCTCCGTCAGATCGGTCTTTTCTGATCTTCTGACGGTATTTAAAATCCCCCAAAATACAAATTTCACCGGAAGGCGGTAATTTAAATACCCCCCTTCCAGCAGTTTACACATGAAACAATTCTCAGAACACGATCGCATTCCCATGCACAATCGGTCAAAAACGTTCACATTACCCCAGGTCTTATCTGGCCTGATTCTGGTTGATGTTTACAGGAAGGATCAGGTAAGTATAGTTCTCCTCATCGTCACGGATAAAGCACGGGGCCTTCGGATTTACAAGATAGATCGTCACGGTTTCATCATCAATAACACGAAGCGCATCGATCAAGAATTTCGGGTTGAAACCGATCATGATATCCTTACCCTCTTTTTCAATATCAATCTCTTCATTCATGGAACCCATTGCAGAATCAATGCGCAGCTCCATATCATCGTCTGTGATGTTGATGATGATCGGTTTTTTATCAACCTCACGTACCAGAAGTGTGGCACGGTCGATACAATCCAGGAACTCTTTTTTGTTGATCTTCAGTTTTGTCTCATAATCACTGGAAAGCATCTGGTCAATTCTGAAATATTCTCCCTCGATCAGTCTGGAAACTACCATAGTCTGATCAAATTCAAATAAAATATGGTTTTTTGTAAAGTAAATGCTGACCTGATCATCCACTTCTCCGGAAAGGATCTTGCTGACCTCGCTTAAAGTTTTGCCCGGAACTACCACCTTACGGTCAGAATAATCTTTCTTAAGGGACATTTTGCGGATAGAGATACGATGTCCGTCCAGAGAAACTACCTTCAGACAGTTATTTTTGATCTCAAAAAGTTCACCGGTCATAAGCTTATTGTTTTCATTCACAGCAATCGAAAAAATAGTCTGGCGGATCATTTCTTTCAGTGTGTACTGAGAGATCGTCAGCGGTTCATCCTTCTCGATCATCGGCAAATAAGCAAAATCTTCTCCTGATTTTCCAGGGATATTGAATTTTGCTTTTTCACAGGTAATGGTTGCTGCATATTTATCATCGGTCTTAATGGTAACATCATTATCCGGAAGTCGTCTGATGATTTCATAGAAGATTTTTGCATCAAGAGCAACTTTACCTTTTTCTCCAATAGTACCCTCAACGATGGTTTCAATTCCCAGCTCCATATCGTTGGTGGTAAATTTGATCTGGTTTGTGGTTGCATCCATGAGAATACATTCCAGGATTGGCATTGTGGTTTTTGATGGAACTGCTTTGAGTGCGATACTTACACTTTTTAACAGACTTGATTTGGAGCAGATGATTTTCATAATGTGTATAACTCCCTTTCTGAACAATTTGTGGTTTTTATAAATATATTTATAGAAAAAATCCGCAGTAACCGCCGTAGGGGGCCAGATTTTGTGAAAAACTCCCGCAGGCCTGATGTTTTCAGGGGTTTTCCGTTGGGATAACTTTGTGTAAAAGTGGTAGTTTCGCATGTGAATAACCCGGGGATAAAATTACCGCCGCGTTTTGGCAAAAAAGTTGTACACATCTCTCCACATACAATCAACACGTTATACACCAGTAATGTGGAAAACTTCCCTAACCTTGTGGATTAATCTTCTTTTTCAATATATCAATGGTATTTTTTAAGTTATCGTCGTTCTGCAATTCGTTTTCGATCTTTTCGATACCGTGCATAACGGTGGTATGGTCACGGTTTCCGAGCGCTTTTCCGATATTTTTCAAAGGTGTGGATATGATCTCACGGCAGAGATACATGGAAACCTGGCGGGGCATGACGATCTTGGAGTTTCGTTTGTTTCCGCTTAAGTCCGCAGGTGTGACTCCGTAATGCTCTGCAACAACGGAGATGATGTATTCCGGTGTGATCACTTTTTTCTCATCCGGAGAAATAATATCCTTCAGTGCCTGCTCTGCCAGCTCCAGAGTTACTTCCTTTTTCTCAAGCTTGGCTCCAGCCATGACCTTGTTGAAGGCACCTTCCAGCTCACGGATATTGGATTTGATATTGGTAGCGATATATTTGATAACATCTTCACTGATGTTGTAGCCGTTCATTTCTTCATTTTTATGAAGAATCGCCATTCGGGTTTCGTAATCAGGCAGCGTGATATCTGCGATCAGACCCCACTCGAACCGGGAACGAAAGCGCTCTTCCAGGATTTCCATATCCTTCGGTGGTTTATCAGAGGATATGATGATCTGCTTTTTGGCACTGTGAAGACTGTTAAATGTATGGAAAAATTCCTCCTGTGTGGATTCTTTTCCTATAATAAACTGAATATCATCGACAAGAAGAACGTCGATATTTCTGTATTTTTCACGGAATTTGCTCATTGCCGTGTTATTTCCGTTTCGGATGGTTTCGATCAGCTCGTTGGTAAATTCCTCACTGGTTACATACAAAACACGGCTGTTTTCGTCGTGTTCCAGAATGAAATGAGCGATGGAATGCATAAGATGCGTCTTACCAAGACCGGCTCCGCCATAGATAAACAGTGGATTGTAGGTATCTCCCGGTGATTCGGCAACTGCAAGAGCTGCGGCCTGGGCGAATTTGTTATTACTTCCTACAACGAAGGTGTCGAAGGTGTATTTTGGATTTAAATGCGCCTCTTCGTAACGTGTATCCTGAACCTGTTTATCATAAGAAGTGTTTTTTTCTGTTTTTTTGGGGAGATCTTTTTCCAGAACGAAGCGAACCTCGCATTCTTCCATGCCCGTCAGTACACAGATAGTAACCTGGAGGGGTATTTTGTAGCGTTTACTGATGTAATTGACTCCGATCGCTGCCTGTTCAGAGGGAACAACCACTGTTATCAGCTTTCCGTCAACCTCATAAACTTTCAGCGGCTTGAGCCAGGTATTAAAAGGGACATCAGTCACCTCATATTCAGATTTGACAGTTTGCAGGATCTCCTCCCATTTTTCAATAACAGCGTCCATTTTTTCCTCCCATGAGTATTATAATAACCCCAGTCTGCGACTGGAGATAGATATCCTTTTATATATTACAATGAAAATGGGGTTTTCGCAATGGAAAATCCTTGAGATTTTGGGGGAAAAGAATGTGGATAATGTGGGGAAATTACTGTGGATTAGGGTGGATTATTGTGGATAAGAGTCCTGGAGGTTTCCATAAGTCGAGAATTGGTGGAAAATGTGGAAGAATTATGTGTATAAAAAAATCCACCTTAAAAATACCGCAAATAAAGGATTTTTTTGAAAACGATGTGAACAAACCCTCCGAAAAAGTGGATAGATTTCCGGTCAATCCACAAGTTATCCACAAGTTATCCACAAAATGTGGATAATGTTACGTAAACCATAAGCGCTTTCCACATAAGAGAAAAAAATAAATACCGTAAGGTGGGGGTATTTTACAGAACCCTTGATTTTATCGGGTTTTTTGCAATTTTTACTTGACGAAAAGGAGGTTTATTTATATAATTGAAACGATGTTCTGAATGATAAGTTATTTCATAACAATTAAAAATAGATAAAGGAGGTGCTTTACCTATGAAGATGACATTTCAGCCAAAAAAGAGATCCAGAGCTAAAGTTCACGGCTTCAGAGCTCGCATGAGCACAAAGGGCGGACGTAAAGTATTAGCTGCAAGAAGATTAAAAGGAAGAAAACAGTTATCAGCATAAGCTGCAAGACCGCATTTATGTGGTCTTTTCTTCTATCCGGAGAAATATCCGCGCAGGCGGAATCTAATTAAGGAGGATTCGTTTGATCAGATCAGAGTCCTTAAAGAAAAATCAAGATTTTAAAGTTGTATATCAGAACGGAACATCGTACGCAAATCGGCTTCTGGTGATGTACGTGCTGAAGAATCAGCACATGAAGAATCGTCTGGGAATATCAGTAAGCAAAAAAGTAGGGAACAGTGTGGTTCGCCACAGACTCACCAGATTGATCAGAGAAAGCTATCGTCTCAACGAAACAGATTTTGACAGTAACCTTGATATTGTAGTAGTAGTGAGAGCCGCAGCCAAGGGCAAGAGCTTTCACGAGATTGAGAGTGCTTTTCTGCATCTTGCAAGAAAGCATCATATAACAGGGAATGAACATGATAAAGAAATTTCTGATTAAGATGATAAGGCTCTATCAAAAATATATATCGCCGATGAAGAGAACGAAATGTCCTTATATTCCCACATGTTCTCAATATGGTTTGGAAGCAATCGAAAAATATGGCGCATTTAAGGGCAGTCTTCTTGCGGTATGGAGGATATTGCGATGCAATCCTTTTTCCCACGGAGGCTATGACCCTGTGCCATGAATTATTTTGTGACTGTTCAGCCTTTTCCCGGGCAGAGCAGTTATCGGAATTTGTAACTGTTCAGTACCTCCGCAGTTAGTGGACGAATGAATAGTTACCGGACTTTTACAATTGAATAAGAAGTCTAGGAGGAAATGAATTTGGAACTGTTTTTAGCAACAAAAACCGGAACTCCTATTATCGGACAGATCGCGTCTGTGATGGGATGGATCATGGATGGCATATATAAGATGCTTGACGGCCTGTTCGGAATCCAGAACATTGGTCTTTGTATCATTATCTTCAGTATTCTTATCTTTGCCTTTATGACACCGCTGCAGATCAAGCAGCAGAAATTCTCCAAGTTAAGCGCGATCATGCAGCCTGAGATCCAGAAGATCCAGAAGAAATATCAGGGTAAAAAGGATCAGGCTTCCATGATGAAAATGAACGAAGAAACCCAGGCTGTTTATCAGAAATATGGTGTTTCTCCAACCGGTAGCTGTGTACAGTTAGCCATTCAGATGCCTATTCTGTTTGCTCTGTATCAGGTTATCTACCGGATTCCTGCTTACGTTGGAAGTGTAAAGAACATTTTTACTGGTGTAGTTGACAACCTGCTAGCTGTAAACGGATACACAGATATCTTGCAGCAGTTTATCACAGACCATTCCATGACACGAGTGCGTCTCGTTATGGATAGTGCCGGAAATGCTACAAGTAACTCTATTGTTGATTTTCTGTATGCACTTTCTCCTTCCCAGTGGAAAGAGCTGGCACAGATGAATCAGTTTTCAGGATTTTCTGATGCGATCACAAAAGCATCCGGCAATATTTCCAAGATGCAGGGCTTCTGTGGCCTGAATATCGCAGACCAGCCGCTGTACTATATCATGGAATTCTTCAAAAATCATGGTTCTCTGTTACTTGCGATCGTAGCACTTCTGATCCCGGTTCTTGCATGGGCAACTCAGATGCTGAACCTGAAGCTTATGCCACAGGCTGCAACACAGCCGGCAGACGGAAATGATCAGGCCAGTGCAATGGCAAACTCCATGAAAACCATGAACATGGTCATGCCTCTGATGTCTGCATTCTTCTGTTTCACATTCCCGGTTGGTCTTGGTATCTACTGGATCGCCAGTGCTGTCGTTCGAAGTGCCCAGCAGTTTGCGATCAATCGTCATCTTGATAAGATGAACATTGATGATCTGGTTAATGAGAATATGAAGAAGATCGAAGCGAAGCGTGCGAAGGAAGGACTTCCGCCGCAGAAGATCACCAATCAGGCTCATCAGTCCGCCAAGAATATCAATAAACCTGTGATCAATAAGGGCAACAGCGGAAACAATGGTGCTTCAGACAGAGCACAGAAGGTTGATACTGCTTATGAGAAGGCAAGAAGTGCAAAACCGGGCAGCATCACAGCTAAAGCAAATCTCGTAAGAGACTTTGACGAGAGAAATAAGAAGAAATAATCAGGAACGGAGGGGTTCGTAATGGAGGATTACATTCAGTTTTCAGCAAAAACAAAGAATGAAGCTATCACAAAAGCGTGTCTTGAGCTTGGAACTTCCAGTGACCAGCTTGATATTCAGGTTATCAGTGAAGGCAGCTCCGGATTCTTCGGAATCGGCAGCAAACCTGCCGTGATCAAAGTTCGCAGAATCGAGCCAGTTTCTGATATGCAGGAGATCGATGAACTGGTAGAGTCCGTGAAACTGGACGCTATCAAAGAAGAGAAGAAATTAGAAAAGCCTTTTACTCCGGATGTAAAGAAAGAATCTGCACCGAAAGCAGCTCCTGCAGAGGAGAAGAAGCCGGTGAAGAAAGAAGCTGTACAGGTGGAGAAGGCATCCGAAGAAGCACCTGCAAAGGCAGCAGCGCCAAAGGAAAGACCTGCAAGGGATTTCCAAGGCAAAGCAAAGCCTGCACGTGAGAAACAGCCAAGAGCTCCAAAGGAGCGTCAGCCGAAGGAAACACGTGAGAGAGCTCCGAAGCAGGGCAGACCGATAGAGATCCTCAGCGATCCGGAGAAGATCAGAGAGGTTGAGGAGAGAGCAGTCGTATTTCTTCGTGACGTATTCGGCTCCATGGATCTTGGAGAAGTGGAGATCACATCGAAATACAACACTGCAGACGGCTCTCTGGATGTGGATTTTGAAGGTGAGGATATGGGTATCCTCATCGGAAAAAGAGGCCAGACACTGGATTCTCTTCAGTATCTGACAAGCCTTGTGGTAAACAAAGGCGAGTCTACCTACATTCGTGTAAAACTCGATACCGAGGACTACAGACGCCGTCGTAAGGAAACTCTGGAGAACCTTGCAAGAGGAATCGCCTTCAAGGTAAAGAAAACCAGAAAACCGGTAGTTCTGGAACCGATGAATCCGTACGAAAGAAGGATCATCCATGCATCTCTGCAGGGCAACCGCTATGTAGAGACAGTCAGTGAGGGAGAAGAACCTTACAGACATGTAGTAGTAAAACTGAAACGCAATAATTGATGATCCACCGGTAAAGCTATAAGCCGTATCCCGGAGCGTAAGCTCCGTGGGTACGGCTTTTTTGTATGGAACTGAAAATTAAAAATTATCATTGCAATCTCCGCAACAATTCTTTATAATCATTGAAGAGCAAATAACAAAAGATATTTCTGCAGCGGACATCCGGGATGCAGAGATTAGAGCGTATTTGAAAAATCATTCCCGCAATCTGCACGCCCCACTTTGCGGTATATTTTGCCCGAATTCAGTTGCCGTAGCCCGCTACGGCGCCTTCATCCGGACAAAATCTCCCACAAATTGTGACGCACATCTTGCAGAAAGCCTTTTTCAAACACGCTCTAGCATTATAAATATGGAAACTGACAGAAGATGTTATTCTAGGTGAAAGCGTGAATAACACGTGTTTTTGCGTGTAAAAAGCTTTTCCGGAGTAACATTTTTGCGTTTAACCGGATGCTTTTATCCGCTGGACCAGGATAAACGGCATGGCAGCGATCAGCTGCAGTGTGATATAGCGGATGCTTTTATCCGTTTGACAAAGGAGAGTGAAAAATGGAAGAGACAACGATTGCTGCGATTTCCACAGCCATGAGCGCATCGGGAATCGGGATCGTCAGGATCAGTGGCCCGGAGGCTTTTGAGATCGCATCCGGAGTATACCGTTCCAAGGGTGGAAAAAAATCTCTGAAAAACGTCCCAAGCCACACCATCCATTATGGATATATTTATGATAACGAAGAAATGGTAGACGAAGTGCTGGTCATGGCCATGCGCGGACCACGGACATACACAGGAGAAGATACCATAGAAATCGACTGCCACGGCGGCGTTTTAGCCATGAAAAAGGTACTGGAAACTGTGTTGAAAAACGGAGCCATTATTGCCGAGCCGGGAGAATTTACCAAGCGTGCATTCCTCAATGGAAGGATCGATCTTTCCCAGGCGGAGGCCGTTATGGACGTGATACAGTCCAAAAATGAGTACTCATTAAAGAATTCTGTAGGACAATTAAAAGGCTCAGTCCGAAAAAATGTACAGCAGATCAGAGAAAAACTACTGTACCATATAGCGTACATTGAATCGGCATTAGACGACCCAGAGCACTATGATCTGACAGGATATTCGGAAGAATTAGAACAGATCGTAGCAGAAGAAAAAGAAAAAATACAGAACCTGTTAAAAACAGCCGGAGACGGAAAGATCATACAGGAAGGTATCCGGACCGTGATCCTGGGCAAGCCGAACGCAGGGAAATCTTCTCTGCTGAACCTGCTTCTGGGAGAGGACAGAGCCATCGTGACCGATATCGCAGGAACCACCAGAGACGTACTGGAAGAGTATATCAACCTGCATGGGATCACATTAAAGATCGCTGACACAGCCGGAATCCGCCAGACAGAAGACATCGTAGAGAAAATCGGTGTATCCAAAGCCAAAGAAATGGCAGCAGACGCAGACCTGATCCTCTATGTCGTAGATTCCTCCGTACCGTTAGATGAAAACGACGAAGAAATCATAAAAATTTTGCAAGAGAAAAAGACAATTGTCCTCTACAGCAAGACAGACCTTGAATCTGCTATAGATATAGAGGATTTAAAGAGCAGAATAAACCAGCCGGTGATCCCAATCTCCGCAAAAGAAGAAACCGGGATCACAGACTTGGAAGAAAAAATCCGGGAAATGTTCTTCAGTGGGGAGATTGACTTTAATGATGAAGTCTACATCACCAATGAACGCCACAGACAGGAGCTTTTAAAAGCACAGGAAAGTCTTTCTCTGGTAGAAAATAGCATAGAAAGCGGAATGCCGGAGGATTTTTATTCCATAGACCTGACAGATGCATACGAAAGTCTGGGACGGATTCTTGGAGAATCACTTGGGGAAGACCTTGTTAATGAGATATTTTCTAAATTTTGTATGGGGAAATAATAACCGCATGGGCTGCGGAGGCCCCGGCCGAATGGCCGCATAGATTGCGGAACTCCGGCCGTATATGCCGCATGGATTGCGGAACTCCGGTCGTATAACCGCATAGATTGCGGCTACCTGTTGTATGCCACATGGACTGCGGAAGCCCGCAGAGGGTAGATCCACATTGAAATGTGAGAAAACCGCAAAGGGGCACAAGGCCGCGCCCCTCTGCACACCCCTGGGCCTTTTTTATATAGTGCAGCGATTGTGGAAAGCTGAAAGAAACTAACTTGTGTCTGTATGCTTCTGTATCGGCAATTCGACACTAAGCCGAAATATATCAAACGGAACTTTGTATATTTCTGTAGGATATATTGTTGCATAATATAGATTGCGGAGACCCCGCCGTATATACCGCATAGATTGCGGAACTCCGGCTGTATATGCCGCATGGGTTGTGGAACCTCGGCCGTATATGCCGCATAGGCTGCGGCCTCCGGCTGTATGGCACATAGGCTGCGGCCCCGCAGAGGGTAGATCACATTGAAATGTGAGAAAACCGCAAAGGGGCACAAGGCCGCGCCCCTCTGCACACCCCTGGGCCTTTTTTATATAGTGCGGCGATTGTGGAATGCTGAAAGATGCTAACTTGTACCTGTATGCTTCTGTACTGGCAATTCAACACTGAGCCGAAATATGGCAGACGGAAGCAGGAATAACCCCGCAGACGTGCACCGCACGTCGAGAACCTCGTTACAGTTCCATCACAACAATAGGCACAACGTTTCACATCCAATACCGAAGCATACAGACAAAAGTCAACACCGTACCCCACACCACAACCCAAGAACTCAAAACCCCCTCGGCACAACGTTTCACATCCAACACCGAAGCATACAGACAAAAGTCAACACCGTATCACACACCACAACCCAAGAACTCCTAAAAAAAGCCCGAGGGGTGTGCAGAGGGGCCGTGGCTTTACGGCCCCTTTGCGGTTTTCCACAGCTTCCCAAAGCAAAAAAAACCAGGCCCTCTGCCAAGAAAGTAAAAATAAAACCAAAAACCAACCACACAATAAACAAAGAAAAAGAAAATCACAAAGAAAAATAAAGAAAAAGAATAAGAGAAAAAATAAAGGAGAAAAAGCATGAAAAATCTGGAACAGTTTTTCGACATCATAGTAGTAGGCGCCGGTCACGCAGGCTGCGAAGCATCACTGGCATGCGCCCGCTTAGGGCTCAACACAGTCATGTTCACAGTCAGCGTAGACAGCATCGCCCTTATGCCCTGCAACCCCAATGTAGGCGGCAGCTCCAAAGGGCATCTCGTCCGTGAGCTGGATGCTCTCGGTGGGGAAATGGGTAAAAACATAGACAAAACCTTCATCCAGTCCAAAATGCTCAACCAGTCCAAAGGCCCTGCAGTCCATTCCCTTCGTGCACAGGCCGATAAACAGGCCTACAGCACAGAAATGAGAAAGACACTGGAAAATACAGAGAACTTAACCATCCGCCAGGGTGAAGTGACCGAGCTTCTGGTAGAAGACGGGCACATCACCGGTGTAAAAACCTTCTCAGGAGCCACCTACCACGCAAAAGCTGTAGTCCTCTGTACAGGAACCTACCTCAAGGCCCGCTGCATTTACGGCGACGTCAGCAACTATACAGGACCGAATGGCCTTCAGGCAGCCAATTACCTTACGGATTCCCTGAAAAAGCTGGGGATCGAAATGTTCCGCTTCAAAACAGGAACTCCGGCCAGAATCGCCGGAAACACCATTGATTATTCTAAGATGGAAGAGCAGTTCGGAGATGAAAGAGTCGTACCGTTCTCTTTTTCCACAGACCCGGAATCTGTACAGATCGAGCAGAAATCCTGCTGGCTGACCTATACAAACGAAAAAACACACGAGATCATCCGTGCAAATCTGGACAGATCCCCCCTTTATTCCGGAATGATCGAAGGAACCGGACCACGTTACTGTCCGTCTATCGAAGATAAAGTCGTTCGTTTTGCAGACAAAAAACGCCATCAGGTATTTATTGAACCAGAAGGTCTTTACACAAATGAAATGTACATCGGCGGAATGTCCAGCTCCCTGCCGGAGGATGTTCAGTACGAGATGTACCATTCCGTACCGGGTCTGGAGAACGCCAGGATTGTAAAAAATGCTTACGCTATTGAGTATGACTGCATCAATCCGCGCCAGCTCTATCCCACACTGGAATTCAAAAAGATCAAGGGCCTTTTCAGCGGCGGACAGTTTAACGGAAGCTCCGGATATGAGGAAGCAGCCGCCCAGGGCCTCATAGCGGGAATTAATGCAGCTATGGAGGTAAAAGGCCGGGAACAGCTGATTTTGGACCGCTCAGAGGCATATATTGGCGTTCTTATCGATGATCTGGTAACAAAGGAGAACCATGAGCCGTACCGAATGATGACAAGCCGTGCTGAGTACCGTCTGCTCCTCCGCCAGGACAACGCAGATCTTCGTCTTCGCAAAAAAGGCTGGGAGGTCGGCCTGATCGATGATGAGACATACCATAAATTACAGGAAAAAGAGCGCCGGATCCAGGAAGAGATCGAGAGAGTGGAACATGCAACCGTAGGTGGTTCTACAGAGGTACAGAGCCTTCTGGAATCTCTGAACAGTACCCTTCTGAAATCCGGAACCACCATTGCAGAGCTGATCCGTCGGCCGGAGCTTAACTATAAGGTGCTTGCACCCATCGATAAAGAAAGACCGGAGCTTCCGGAAGATGTATGTGAGCAGGTAGAGATCAACATCAAATATGACGGTTACATCCGCCGCCAGATGAAGCAGGTAGAGCAGTTTAAGAAACTGGAGCAGAAAAAGCTTCCGGAAGACATTGATTACGAAGATGTAGGAAGCCTCCGCATTGAGGCACGCCAGAAGCTGGAAGCCTACAGACCGGTGTCCATCGGTCAGGCGTCCCGTATCTCCGGTGTATCCCCGGCTGACATTTCCGTGCTTCTTGTATATCTGGAAAGCAGATCCGGACATAAACACGGATAATACAACGAATAACAATAAAACACAGAAAATAAGAGAGGAAGCTGCATGTACAATTTAGAAATCCTGGAAAAAGGCTGCGAGGAGCTTGGGATCACACTCAGTGACACGCAGAAAAACCAGTTTATCCGGTTCTACGAATATCTTGTAGAAAAAAACAAAGTCATGAACCTCACCGGTATCACAGAATTTGACGAGGTTCTCGTGAAACATTTCCTGGACAGCCTCTGCTGCGTCAAGGCTGTAGATATGGGTAAGATAAAAACCGTTATGGACATCGGAACCGGCGCCGGATTCCCGGGTGTTCCCCTGAAGATTGCCTTCCCGGAGGTGGAAGCCTGCCTTCTGGACTCCCTCAATAAAAGAGTAAAATTCCTGGAGGAAACCTTTGCGCTCCTGGGCCTGGAGGGGATTTCCGCCATTCACGGAAGAGCTGAAGAATATGCAAAAAACAAAGCCTACAGAGAAAAATATGATCTCTGCGTATCCAGAGCAGTATCCGGACTTGCAACCCTGTCTGAATACTGTCTCCCGTATGTAAAAGTCGGAGGGCTTTTTGTCTCCTATAAATCCGGTTCTGTAAAGGAAGAAGCAGAAGCAGCAGAGAAAGCAGTAAAGATCCTTGGTGGAAAGATCAGGGATATTCAGTACTTTGACCTTCCAGGCTCCGAGATCGGCCGCTCCCTGGTCATTATCGAGAAGGTAAAGAACACCCCAGGCAAATATCCGAGAAAAGCCGGAACACCGCTCAGAGAGCCACTGGCATAAGTTACCTCCTGTCGAACAAAGGCAAAATCTGTCCGACAGGAGATTTTTTTGTCCGGGAGTTTCACAAAATTATCACAAATTTATCCTACTTTTATCACAAATTACTTTTACACTATAATCCGATAGAGATGCCCCTGGATTTCCCCCATTCTCTGTTTCATCCAGGGGCATTTTCTATTGGTATTGAAAAGACGCCAGAGTCAAGGGCTTCAGTTTCAGGACCTTTTGCCTCTGGCATCTTATAAAATGGGAAATCGATAATTAAAAAAAGTATTTCCCTGAGAATAAAAGGAGGAGAGTAAAGTGATCGAAGTAAGTAATCTGGTCAAAAAGTATGGTGATCATACTGCAGTTGACCATCTTTCCTTTCAGATCGAAAAGGGGAAAATTTACGGATTCCTGGGCCCCAACGGTGCAGGAAAATCAACAACTATGAACATGATCACAGGATACATTGCTTCCACAGAAGGAAAAGTGATGATCGATGGTCATGATATTCTGGAGGAACCGGAGGCAGCCAAGAAATGTATCGGCTATCTGCCGGAAATGCCGCCGCTCTATTTTGACATGACTGTTCTTGAGTACATGAAATTTGCGGCTGATCTGAAAAAAATCCCAAGAAACCAAAAAGACAAGCAGATAAAAGAAGTCATGGATATGGTAAAGATCACAGACATGAAAGACCGTCTGATCAAAAACCTTTCCAAAGGTTATCGCCAGAGAGTGGGTCTTGCACAGGCAATCCTAGGATATCCTGAAGTGATCATCCTGGATGAGCCGACAGTAGGACTTGACCCGAAGCAGATCATCGAGATCCGTGACCTGATCAAAGGCCTGAAGCAGAAGCACACGGTTATCCTAAGCTCCCATATCCTTTCCGAGGTAAGAGCAGTGTGTGATTATGTTCTGATCATTTCCCATGGAAAGCTGGTAGCCAGCGATACACCGGATAATCTGGAACGTCTGGCAGCAGGCTCCAACAGCCTCCTTATGAAGGTAAAAGGCGAGAAAGACACGATTCGAAAAGCTCTGGAAACGATCGAAGGCGTAACCGGAGTGGAAATGTCCTATGACAGCGATGAAAAATTGTGGAAAACAAAACTTTCCATTCAGGAAAATGTGGACATCCGTGAAAAAGTCTTCTACGCTATGGCAAAAGCGAACTGTCCAATCTACGAGATGCAGGTTAAGAGAGTTTCCCTTGAGGATGTATTCCTTGAGCTTACCGAAGGAGAGAAAAAATCCGCCGGAAAACCGGAAAGCTCACAGTGGAAACCGGTAGAAGACAGATCATCGGAAAAAGAAAAAACTCAGGAAGAAAAAAACGGGGAACCAGAGAAGGCTTCTGATGAGAAAGAGGGGGATCAGTCATGACAGCGATTTTTAAAAGAGAACTGAAAAGCTATCTGACCTCCATGGTTGGATATCTCTTCATATTTTTTGTCCTGGTGCTGACCGGAATTTATTTTTCCGCATATCAGCTTTCAGGCGGCTATTCAAAATTTGAAACTACCTTAAGCGCACTGACCTTTGTGTTCCTGATCGGTGTGCCGATCCTTTCCATGCGTGTACTTGCAGAAGAGCGCAAGCAGAAAACGGATCAGCTTCTTCTGACCGCACCGGTATCTGTATGGGATATCGTATTTGGAAAATATCTTGCACTGGTAGCTGTGTTTGCCATTCCGGTCGTGATCATGTGCGTTTATCCTCTGATCATGAGCAAGTTCGGAACGATTTCCTATGCTTCCGCATACACCGGGATCCTGGGATTTTTCCTTCTGGGATGCGCGAATCTGGCGATCGGTGTATTTATGTCAGCACTTACAGAAAGCCAGGTAATTGCAGCCGTACTTACGTTTGTATTCCTGTTCGCCTTCTATATGATGAACGGAATTTCCTCATTCTTTTCACAGACCTCCATGTCAACCGCAGTGGCATTCGGACTTCTGATCGTGGCGATCGCTATCATCATTTATACCATGATCAAAAATGTCCTGATCTCTGTAGTGATCGGAGCTGTGGGAGAGATTGCCCTTGTGATCGTATACGTTGTAAAATCCAGTATTTTCCAGGGTGGTATCCAGAAGGTACTGAACGTATTTAACCTGAGCGGACATTATGATAATTTTACAAAAGGCGTGTTTGACGTGACAGGAATCGTTTATTTTATTTCTGTTATTGCGATCTGCCTGTTCCTTACCATGCAGTCCATTCAGAAGAGACGCTGGAACTAGGGGGTGAAGGGAAATGAAATTCAGTGAGAAATTTAAGAAAAATAAAGGCGAGGCAGCCGTACCGGAGACAGCACAGGACTCCGGCAAAAAGAAACATAAACCGGATCCGAAAAAGCTGGTAGGCACCATCAGCAAAAAACATATCAAAAATGGTTCCTACAGCATGGCTATGGCAGCTGTCTTTATCGTGATCGTGGTTGTGATCAATATGATCGTCGGGGCGATCCCATCCAAATATTCACAGCTGGATGTAAGCTCATCCAAGCTTTACACCATCGGTGATGAAACAAAGAAGGTACTGAAGGCACTGGATAAGGATGTTACCATTTATCAGATCGCGGCAAGCGGTTCTGAGGACGACACGATCTCCAATCTGCTTTCACGTTATAAAGATGAGTCCAAGCATATTAAAGTTGAGGTGAAAGACCCTGTTGTAAATCCGAAATTTGCATCGGAATATACAACCGATGATCTTGCATCAAACAGCCTGATCGTAGTCTGCGGCGACAGAAACAAGGTTATCAATTACAACGATATGTATTCCTCTTCGGTAGACTATAATACCTGGCAGCAGACTACTACCGGATTTGATGGAGAAGGACAGATCACAAGTGCGATCGGCTATGTGACATCCGAGGATCTTCCGATCATGTACACCTTATCCGGACACGGAGAAAAAGATCTGGATTCCAGCTTTAAAGAAGATATCCAGAAAGCAAACATTGATATCAAGGAGCTGAACCTTCTCACAGAGGGAAAGGTTCCGGATGATGCAGACTGCCTGATGATCGTATCTCCGACCAGCGATATTTCCGAGGAAGAAAAAACAGAGCTCCTGGATTATCTGGAGGCAGGCGGAAAAGCTATGATCTTCTCGGATTATACACAGGATGATCTGCCGAACTTTGATGCGGTTCTTGAAAACTATGGTGTAAAGTGTGCAGAGGGAATCGTATTTGAGGGTGATAATCAGCATTATGGAATGCAGATGCCATATTATCTTGTACCAACAGTCAACAGCACAGATGCAAGCTCTGAGACAGCTTCTGCAGGCTCCTACGTACTGGCACCGTATGCACAGGGCATTCAGAAAACAGATGATGTAAGAGATACCGTAACCATCGACAGTATCCTGACAACCTCTGACAAGGCTTACTCCAAAACAAATATGCAGAGCAGCAATATCGAAAAGGAAGACGGAGATGTAGACGGACCGTTTGATCTTGGTGTTGCTATCACTGAGAAACTGGATGATGATAAGGAAACACAGATCGTTTACTACTCCACAGCAAATCTGATGGAGAGCCAGATAAACCAGATGGTATCCGGCGGAAATGAAAAGCTCCTTCTGGAGTCCTTAAACTGGATGACCAGCACAGACGATAGTAATTCCGTTTCTATTCCATCCAAGAGCCTTGAGTCCACAAGCCTGACAGTAACCGATTATGATGCAGCCTTCTGGAAGATCTGTACCATTGGTCTGATCCCGGGAGTGTTCCTTGTTGCAGGATTTCTGATCTGGCTTAAGAGGAGAAAAGCATAATGAAAAAATCGACCAAACTTGTTTCAGCAGTTGTTGTTCTGGCAGTTCTCGGCGGCGTTTATGTGGGACTGAACACCTACGTATCCAAAGAAGAAAAGACAGAGAGCAGCGAAGAGGAAAGCAAAACAGAAGTGTTTTCCGTGAAAACGGATGACATTAAATCCCTGGAATTTATCGTAGACAAGAAGGAAGTGACCTTTGAGAAAAAAGATGATTCCTGGGTGAAAAAGGATGAGACTGCTTTTCCTGTAAATCAGACAACTCTGGATTCCGCAGCTTCCGCCATCGAAAAGGTGGAAGCGGACAGAGTCCTGGAGGATGTGGAGGATCTTACGGAATATGGACTGGATTCCCCATCTAACACGGTAACTGTTGATACCGCTGATGGGACAACGAAACTCAACATCGGAGATGAGAATACGTCTACGAATCAGTATTACATTTCCAGGGATGATGATGACAGCACGGTATATGTAGTGGCAGCGGACACAGTGTCTCCGTTTATGGATTCCCTTTACGATTATGCACAGGGAGAAGATTTCCCGACAATTGATTCTTCCACAGTGAAAAAGGTCCAGGTCAGCGAGGATAAAGATTCCTATGTCTTGGAAGAAAATTCCGACGGAACTACCTGGGATGTTTCCGGTGACGGAAGCAGCGATAAAGAGTCTGCCGATACAACGGCAGCAGGAAACGTAACCTCCGGACTTGGAAGCTTTGCATTTGACCAGTTTGTAAACTACAATGCAGAGGATCTTTCCCAGTATGGCCTTGATAAGCCCTATGCGACGATTGCAGTGGATTATCAGGAAGAGGTGAAGGATGACAGCACAGACAGTACAAAATCCGGAGAAAACGATTCTACGGCCTCTGAGAACGATTCTGAGAGCGGCGACAGCGCTGACACGGACAGCAACTCAGAAGATGCAGACAGCAAGACAACCACAGTGGATAAACAGCTTGTCATTTATGTTGGTGATGAGGCAGGAGATGGCAGCAGATATGTAACGTTAGATAACAAACAGATCTATACAATGTCAACGGATACACTGAGTGCAGTTATTGACAAGATGCCGTCAGATCTCTGGTCACTGATCGTCAATTATCTGTCTGTAAAAAATCTGGATCAGCTCCAGGTTACTTACGGTGAAACAACAAGTACTGTAAATGTTTCACGTGAAACATCCACAGATGATGACGGAAACGAGAAAGAAACAACAACTTATCAGCTGAATGGTAAGGAAATAGAAAGTACAACCTTTACTACCTTCTACAACAAGTTGATAAACATGGCAGGACAGAAGAGACTGACAGACGCTTATACACCGGCTGCAGATCCGGAGATGACCGCTGTATTCACAGACTCTGACAAGAACCAGACAACCGTTACCTTCTACACATATGACACAAACTATTATGCAGCTGTCGTTGGAGACAAGGTATTTCTTGTAAACAAAATGACAGTAAAAGAAATGTTCAATGCATATGAAACCATGGTAAACGGTGAAACAGAGACAGAAGCCACAGCAACACCAACAGCTGAGACGGAAAAATAAAATATTAAGAAAATAAATAAAAACACCTCGGAGATCCGCAAACAATAAGGTGCTCTCCGAATATCCGCTTGATGATCAGATATTCGGAGACACCACATAGATCAGGATTTTCCGGGGTGTTTTTATGTTGCTATTATTTTACGGTCCTTACAGATGAATAAGGTCCGTATATTTTTTTACCGTTTGTGATGCGGTATGCACGGATGCGGTATTTGGTTGCGGTGCCTGGCTTTTTATCGGTGTAGGTTGTATTTTTTGTATTGCCGATAGCTTTCCAGGTTTTACCCTGAAGACGGTAAATGGGTAGCATAGGTGATGATTCCGTCTGTTTTTGCGGTCAGTGGATTAGATGCATATCAGGTTGCTTTTTCATTGAAAACCGCAGGCTTGCAGTCAGAAAGAGCTACGGTTTGTGAGTAGATCTGAGAAGTCATATTGCCGCTTCTTCTGAATCTGACAGGAGTGTTTCTGAACTGAAATCTGCTGCATAGATCAGGCACGGTGTACTGGCAAGCTTGATTTTCTATAACTGCTATAATTATAGCGTGGAGAATTGACGAGGACAACATAAAAAAACTGTACAGAAGCTCATCTGAGCAACTGTACAGTTTTAATTTTTCTATATCTAACAGAAGGTTCGGGGGAGCTTCTGTCAGTAACTAAGTATTATGCAAGACCTCTTTCTTCCAGCCAGTCGAAGAGAACAACTTTTTCTGCTTTCTTTCTCTTGGTCATGTGATTGAACTGAAGGATCGTCAGGATTGTGAAGATCACTAACAGTGCAACCATTACAATAATGGAAGTGGTAATGCTCCGGCCACCGCTGATCGTTGCACGGAATGCGTCGACCGTATAAGTAAACGGAACGTATGCATGGATCTTTGCAACGAATGAAGGTGAAACCTCAACCGGATAAGTTCCGGCAGATCCTGCAAGCTGAACGACCATGAATACCAGCATCAGGAAGCTTCCTACTTTACCAATAGTAATGTTGAAGAAGTACATGATAGAGGTAAAGGTCATTGATGTCAGGCAGGCGAAGAGTACGGTTTTGCCCATCTCTGCAGGTGTGAATCCGTTAAATGCACGTAACAGCAGGATCAGGCAGATTCCCTGAAGGATCGCTACCGGATAAAGGACGGAAGCCTTGCTTGCCCACCATGCGAAACCGGATTTCAGTTTGCCCTTATACTGAGCCAGAGGATACATCAGGCAGAATGCCAGTGCGCCGACCCAGAGGCCTACAGACATCATGTAAGGTGCCATTGCGTGTCCGTTATTCGGGACATCGGTAAGTTTTGTTTCATCGTTCACAACAGGAGTTGCGAACATTTTGATCGTTTCATTACTTGCTGAATTGTCTTTTACAGTGGTAGCTCCATCGCTGAGGCTTGTGGTCAGTGTCTTGGAACCGTCCTTCAGTTCTTTCATACCGCTTCCAAGCTTCTTGGATCCATCATACAACTGAGAGGAACCGCTCTGGATCTGGGCAGCGCCATCTGCAAGCTGTTTTGCACCATTGTTAAGTGTGCTGTTGTTGCTTACAAGCTTCTCGGTACCGCTGAGAAGCGTTGAGGTACCGTTTGCTAATGTCTTAGTTCCGTTTGCAAGAGTAGTAGCACCGCTGGAAAGGGTTTTGGCTCCTGTTGAGAGCTTTTTGGTACCGTCTGTAAGAGCGGAGCTGTTTTCGGAAAGCTTAGCAACACCATCGGTGTAGGTTGTGATTCCGGTTGTCAGTGTTCCGGAACCATTGGCTAATGCTTTTGTTCCATCTGCAAGAGTAGCAGCACCGCTGGAAAGAGCCTTGGCTCCTGTTGCCAGTTTCTTGGTGCCGTCTGTAAGAGCAGCACTGTTTTCGGAAAGCTTAGCAATACCATCGGTGTAAGTTGTGATTCCATCTGTCAGTGCCTTAGAACCATCTGCCAGCTGACCTGCACCGGATTTGATATCCGGAAGTGCGTCAGTGATCTGTTTGCCGGCTGTTTTCAGATTCTTTGCACCGTCATTGAGCTGCTTATCATAAGATGTCAGTTGGTCAAATCCATCGTTCAGAGCTTTGATTCCTGCTGCTGCAGCCGGGAAGGCTTCGACTGTGCCGTCTTCCAGAGACTGAAGTCCTGCGGAAACATTCTTGGTTCCTGTGTTTACAGCCTGTGCCCCTTGGTACAGCTGGGTAACACCTGCAGAAAGCTGAGCGATCAGATCTGTAGGAAGCTGACTTGTAGCTGCAGATAAATGCTCTGCACCTGCGCTCATGGTTGTTGCACCTGCACTCATCTGGTTTGCACCATCTGTCATGGTTGTGGCACCCTCAGAAAGTGTGCCGGCACCCTGAGTCAGTCCTCCGGAGATCTGAGTCAGTCCGGAAGCTGCTTCGTTAAGCTTGGAAGCAACAGCATTCAGATTTTCCTGAGTAGAAGAGAGCTGACCGGATACACCAGCTGCAAGCTGTGAAACCTGATCAGAATAGCTGCTCATGTAAGAACCGTCCACGCCAGTCATTCCACCGGCTACGCTGTTTAAAGCGTTGATCACATCATTCAGAGCTGCTGCGGAAATGGTTCCGTCCTCAGAAGCGGTTGCCTGAATCGCCTGAAGCTGTGCTGCTAAATCGGTCATTGTCTGTCCGGCAGTACCGATCTTGGTATTTGCATCAGTAAGTGCTTCCGTTGTCTGCTGTCCGTATCCTGTAAGGATGCTGCTGACCTGATCACCTACCTGTGAGAACTGTGTGCCTGCATTCTGGAGAGCAGGGATCAGACTGTCTGTGATACTGCTGCTGGTCTGACTTGTGATGCCTGCGGCCTGAGTGATATATCCGGCTGCGTTGCTGATTCCGTCTGCGGCATTGTTCATACCAGCTGCAGCACTGTTCATACCAGCTGCGGCTGTGTCCATACCATTTTTTGCAGAAGTAAGGCCGTCTGCAAGCTTGTTGATGGATTCCTGCGTTGTTCCCTCTTTCAGAGCAGAAACCTTATCGTTCAGGGATTTCAGTCCGTTTTCCAGCTGCTGTGTTCCGGATATCAGTGACTGTGAGTTATCGGTTCCTTTGGTAACACCGGTATTCAGCTGAGAGATACCATTGGAAACTGTTGTGAGTCCGTCTTCAAGTTTTGCAAGCTCTTTGGCACCGGCTGCGAGTTTGCCAGCACCAGCCACATAGGTGGTAGTTCCATCTGCAAGAGTGTCAGCACCAGCTACATACTGTGTTGCTCCGTCGGAAAGAGTATCAATACCTGCACTTAATGCATTTGCACCGGATTCCAGGCTGCTTGCACCGGATTTCAGTGTATCAGAATTTTTATTAAGCTCATCCACACCAGCGGTGTACTGCTGAACACCTTCATCCAGAGTATCTACACCGGTTGTCAGCTCCGGAACCTTTTCTGTCAGAGCTGCAACGCCGCTGTTCAGCTGGTTTGCACCGGATTCCAGGCTGCTTGCACCGGATTTCAGTGCATCAGAATTTTTATTAAGCTCATCCACACCAGCGGTGTACTGCTGAACACCTTTATCCAGAGTATCCACGCCGGTTGTCAGCTCAGGAACCTTTTCTGTGAGGGTTGCAACGCCGCTGTTCAGCTGATCTGCACCATCGTCCAGGCTCTTTGCACCATCGTTAACCTTTGCAACACCATCGGTGTAGGTCTTAAGACCTTCGGTGAGACTGTCAGCACCGCTTACGAAAGTAAGAGTACTGGTGGAAAGCTTCTTAAGGTTTTTGGTAATTGTTTTGTTACCATCAGCTGCTGTATTCAGTCCGTCTTCGATCTTTCCGGATCCGTCTGCAGCTTCCTGCATTCCGTCACCTGCTTCTGAGATAGAATCAAAAACAGTTTCTGTATAGGTTTCCGTAACCTTGGAAGCAATGTTATCACGAAGCTTCAGCATTGCTGTTTCACTGAGCTTGGAGGCGATATAGTTGGTTCCAGGGTTTGTCTCATAGGATAGCTCCATTTGCTTTGGATCGTTGTCCATTACAGTGGCTGCGTTTGCGGAGAAATTTTCCGGAATTTTGATAACCATGTAATAGGTTCCATTGGCCAGACCGTCCTCTGCTGTCTTGCTGTCTACAATGTTAAATGCCATTGAGTCGTTGTCTTTCAGCTCATCCGTCATGTCCTTACCTATGCTTAAGGTCTTGCCATTATACTCGACAGGTTTGTCTTCGTTTACCACGGCCACTGGCAGGCTGTCTACGTTTCCGTAAGGATCCCACATGGATTTCAGAAACAGACCTGCATAGATGATCGGGATTACGATAATGGCGATTACGACGATAAGCATGAGCTTGTTACGAAGTAAGCTTTTCCATTCGTTTTTGATCATATTACCTATCCCTTTCTTATTAAATTGTATTATCAAACATAGTTGATTAATCAAACTTTATTCCAGTAATGGCGACGAGATCTATTAATCATATTAAAATCTATTAATAGCTTTATATTCCATTATCAAACAAAGTGTTGATTTTCTTTACGTGATGTATTATACTAAACACATACCACAGATACAACCATTAAATCTTTACTGAATGTATATTAATAGACGGAAATAATGGAAGTGTCTATTACAAATAAAAAACTGCATAATAGACAAAAAGTACGTTATTTCCTTTGAATTTATGTGCAGTTGGTAATATTAAATGCAGACAGGATTCCTATGTTTCAACACAAATATGCAGCAGATATCTGGTATCGTGTAGGTCGGCGTCGTTAACAATTTTGATCTTGTCAATTCTTAACAACAGCAGATATCTGGTATCATACAGATCGGCGTAGAGAAAGCGAATGCTTTTATTCGTTTGAAGGATGCATTATGCATTGTATGACAGTTGCAGAGTATCGTAAGTGACAGGTGATTGAGGCGGAGGAAACGTGCTTGCTTTTTTGAATTGCAGGGGGAATTAAGATGGCGGAAAAAGTTGACAGAAGAGTACGTAAGACCAAGGCACAGTTGCGAGCGGGGCTTGCCCGTCTTATGCAGAAGAAGAGTATTAAGGAGATTACGGTAAAGGAACTGGTGGAAGAAGTTGATATCAACCGCTCCACATTTTATCTTCACTATACAGATATCTATCAGATGCTGGAATCCATTGAGGCTGAATTGATGGAGGAAATCACGCATCTGGTGGCAGACTATCCTCTGGATCCTCTTAATAATAAGGAGAGCTCGTATCCTTTTATTGAGCAGATATTTACGATCCTGGATCATAATAAGGATATTTGTATCGCACTTCTTGGAAAGAATGGAGATATGGCTTTTGTGAATCGTATAGAAAAACTGATCGCAGATACAGTGCTGCATCGCTTGTCAATTCGTCTGCCGAAAGACAACCGTGATATTGAGTATGCGTATGCGTTTTGTCTGAATGGATGCGTGGGAATGATCAAGACATGGCTGTCTTCTGAGAATCAGGAGAGTACACAGCATATGGCAGAGCTGACACATAAGCTGATCGATAATACAACACACATGTATCTGGAGCAGGCACTTAGATAAGAGAAATGTCCGGATGCATGCTGTGAGTCTGGTAAAAAATAAAGAGTATTGTTTCACGTTTGTTTGAGGGAAAACTCATGTTTCACGTGAAACAGTACTCTTTTTTTATTGGCTTTTTGTTGGTTTATAGCATTTCCACAAATTACTGTATGAAGCTCAACGGCTCCGAACATGAACAATGTTCTTTTGATACGTTGATTTCCAAAATTACTATAGATAAATTTTGTTTTTGGTGCCGGATCATAAGTTGTTTTTACAGGAAAATAGCTACCTGTTCCAGGAAATGTTCCGGATCTTCCAGATGAGGAAGATGTCTGGTTTCCGGGATCACAGCGGTTTCAATGGAAGAATTCAGCTTCTGGTATTCCTCTGCGATAAGAGAAGCGGAAGCTTCTTTTTCTCCGGAAATAATATAGATGCATGCATCGGAAGATTCTACGGCATTATTAATGCTGATATTCAGGTATTTGCCAATGTAGCTGGAATACAGATATTTGGCGTTGGAACCACCCTTGTGAGCGGATTCATAATAGGTGTCTACCAGTGTATCTGTTACATGGAAGGGATTGTAGAACAGCTTTTCCATAAACAGACTGCTGATGGATTCGCGGGAAGCTACCATATGATAGATCAGAGTTCCGAAAATCGGAAGCTCGATAAAATACTTAAAGAGCTTGTTGTCTTTACAAGGTGCCTGCTTCAGGGAACTGAAGCTTGGTGGATTGACCAGCATGATCTTGCGGAAATGGTCGGAATTGTTACGGTAAGCCATGATCGCAAAAGAACCTGAGAAACCACTGGCAATAACATCGGTTTCCTCACGAATCACATTCTTGGCAAAATCACAGAGTAACTGAGCAAATACAAAATTGGTATAAGTAATATCCGGTTTTTCGGAACGTCCACATCCAAGAAGATCAATGGTGTAAACGGTATGTTCGGTTGCGAGCTGCTTCTCTATGGCATTCCATTCATAACCGGAAGCACCTGGCATGATATCATGAATAAGAAGAATAGGGGTGCCATGTCCCTGTTTTGTATAAAAAATCTTTCCAAAACGCCAGTCATAGGTTTTACTGTGTGGCTGTTCCAGCATATCTTTAAGCTGAGATGTGGCATCTATGAAACGGTTAGCAATATGAATAACACCTGCGGCAGTTCCGACTAAAGCTGCAAGAGTAAGTAGTCTGTGTCCATTTTTCTTCATTAAAAAGCCTCCTGGAATTCGTAAAAATAATCAGGACAGATGTAACGTAATTCAGGTATCTGATCTGATTTTTTCTGAATATTTCTTTGCTTTATTATACGACAGGAACGAAAAATTTACAATGCTTTTGTGGGAACCCTAATCTTGTTATTGTATGCTGACGCTACTGTCCATTCTGTTCTTGACAATGATCGCTAAGTTGCTGTTCGTTCTGCTTTTAGTAACGCGCTTCGCAATGCAAAGAATTTATGTTGATCGCATAAATTGGTGCGGTATGGTCTCGGGCTTTCTGCGGCCTTTGTTCACAAAAAAAACTTACGGAATTTATCGTTGAACAGTAACGCTCGCTAAGTTGCTGTTCATTCTGCTTTCAGTAACGCGCTTCGCAATGCAAAGAATTTATGTTGATCGCATAAATTGGTGCGGTATGGTCTCGGGCTTTCTGCGACCTTCGTTTATAAAAAAACTTACGGAATATTATCAGTGAACAGTAGCATAGCCAATATGCTTCATGATACATAGAAATCAGATTTCGAACCGAATCAAGTAAGTTCCTTGCTTTAATTGCGAAGAGCAATAAGCAGAGGGTGGGGACTTACTTGTATCAGGAGAAAGAAAAACTCCTTCTGATAAACGGCGAAGCAGTTATTTGGTTATGAGCAAGTAGCGAAGCGGATGCTGTTATCCGCTGGAATGCTTTTATACTTCAGTAAAATACCAAGTGTTTCACGTGAAACATTGGACTTGTTATCCGACAGAGCTGATGCTATACAGGATTACCGAGGATGATGTTGATAAGGGTTTTGTTCAGCATCAGTGTGCGGTTCCATGGATTGAGAATTACTCCCTCAACAGACGGCTCTTGCAATGCAGAAGCAAAAATCTTATCAATATCTGCGGTAAATGAGGACATGATCTTATCACTGCCTTTTAACTCTTCGTCAAAGCTGGTAAATGCAGCCCACCATTGCTTTCCATCGTTGGTTTTGATCGCATGAAGAGAAATTTTTCCATCACCTTTTGGAGGTTCTACAGCAATGATCAGCTGTGCCTGCTCCTGCATTCTGTGACGGATTACGGTGAGAGTATGAGCAAGCATTTCTTCGGTTGCTTCTTTTTGGAGTGCTGCAATGGCAGTTTCGATCTTTTCATTGCCATTTAAAGTCTTGTCTAATTGTTCTTTATAGAAATCGTTGCGATTATTTGTGGTGTTCATGTATAAAATATTCCTTTCAATCAGATGATAAATGACTAGTACAGCGAATATTAAGTAACCGCCATATTGACTTGTCTGATTTTTCATATGCTGCGTTGTCGTCAATCGCCGTAGCCACCGCTACGCCTCATTCCTTCGCCTTGCATATGAGAAAATCATCCTACGTCAATATAGCAGAAACTTAATTTTCGCTGTACTAGTACATTGTTTTCGAAATAACTATACCAATTACTTGTTGGTGAATCCGACTGCACAGATCTAAAAGTCTCAGCATAGCCAGCTACGCCTGCATTTTTATACCTGCACACTCGAATCCACATCCCACGCGATTGGTATAGTTATTTACGAAACAATGTATTAGCCGCAAACTGCAAGGAGTTTGCGAATGCTTTCTTTATGGATTATAGCATTTCAAGGGAAAATGAGGCAAGAGAAGAAGTGTTTTTAACTGAATCAAATAAGTCCCCTGGTTCGATTTCGAAAAGCAATAATCAGGGGAACTTGCTTGCATCAGGAGAAGTGCAGGCTCCTTCTGATAAACTGCGAAGCACTTATTCGGTTATGAGCAAGTAGTAAAGCGGATGCTTTTATCTGCTTGAATTAAATCAAGAAGTTTCCTGATTACTGATCACTCCGTTCTTGGTAATACACTTCGCGATGCACAGAAATTATGCTAATCACATAAATTTGCATGGTATGTCCAGGGCTTTCAGTGGTCTTTGCTCACAAAAAAACTCGGAGGATAATATTACCAGTTAACAGTAAGTCCCCTGCTTCAATTACGAAAAAGTAATAAGTAATAAGCAGTGGGTGGCGTGTATTAGGAAGAATGCAACGGCGTTTAGAAGCAGGGAAAAGAATAGTGGGCATGTCTAAAAACAAGGTACTGCACTAATTCATGTGGCCACTGTTATGGGTACATTGTAAGCAGGTCCTGATAAATTGCAAAGTAGCTATTGGGTGTAGAACTGCGTAGCGAATACGGGTATTTTTATTCGTTTGATCCCAAATTGGATAGATATGTTTGCACACTTGAAGGTGAGTTGCCAGATACTGTCATCAGTATTCCCCATGATTTCGGTCAGATGCTTTTGTGAACTGGATGGGGAATTAACAAGTTAAGTGAATGTAATAAAAATGTGTATTTATATGAAAAATGGAGGGTAAGGCGGAAAATATGGGGGATTTTATAGAAGAACGATATAAGAGTAAGGATGAAATAAAGAGAAATAAGAGATTATTTCTGTGAAGAGAACACTATGATAATGACAATAACACAAATGTTAAGTACGATAAAAAGGACTTTATAAAAGAAAATACTGGCAAATAAATAGAAATAATAGGATATTTACGAATGAAAAAAGCATTAAAGTACAAATTATAGTACTTTAAATAAAAAAAGTACGATAAAACGTACTTTATATGTATACACATATAAAAAAGTCTAAAAATGCAAAATGTGCACCTGCACACATGCGGCAAAAAGATAAAATATAGATCCGTTCCTACTTTAAACATGTAAAATTTTGATTGATCGAATAAAAGAAAGCAGCTGCTTCGATTACAAAAAAACAATAAGCTGTGGGTGGGAAAATACTTGTGCTCTTCCTGATAAACTGTAAAATAGCTATTTTGTGTAAAACTATGATTGAATGCAAAAATTTTTGTCCGCATGACTGGGATAAAGAGAAGACAGGGAAGTGTTTTACGGCTTGATTTAGAAGAAAAAGCCTATTAAGTGAAATTTATTTTATGCCAGTTCTATGCCGGAACTTTATTCAGATACATTTTATATTGGATATTACAAAATGAAACTATGCTTGAAAAAGCCTTTAGTTAACATGTACATAACGAATATATAACAGGATTGGAAGAAAAATGAAATAAATACGCAAATCTTTCGTAAACATAATAAAATAAACAAAAATCGAAAATTCCAGTTTCATAATATTATATTTTTTTCACGAGAGATACATGTATTTCACGCTATAAAAACACTCCGGGAAAAGAAGTTTCCATTTACTATATATAGATGCTTTTGGGGAATATAAAGATAACAGCCACATTATTTTGTGGATGGAGTTTCTTGTATTTTTTACATGCTTTCGTGATACAGATAATGCCAGAGAGAATATATCGGAGTATTTTTTTGATATTTCTCATTGATTTTATAATGTGTTCGTAACTGTTCAGTACCCTTGCAGTTACAAGTCAAACCGTGTCCTGGATCGATTTCGTTGATGGCATTTTTAACCGGATCGAGGAAGTCACTTGCTTCAATTATGAATATTGGTTTGATAATCTATCTTCGGATGTTTCACGTGAAACATCCGAAGACAGATTAAGAATAAAGAGTTATAACCCCATCTTTGACAATTGCAGAAATAAAAAACAGCTGTAGTTCGTGCTTATGTGATTTATGGTAGGTTTAATGTAGATTTTAATCGAATCAAGTAATTCACCTGCTTCAATTGTGAATTACAATAAGCAGTGGTTGGGGACTTGCTTGTATCAGGAGAAGTACAGTCTCCTTCTGATAAACTGCGAAGCATTTATTAAACTATGAGCAGTAGTGAAGAGGATGTTTTTATCCGCTTGACTTAAAAAATGTTTCGCAACAACGACAACTCATATGCGCTTTACGGTAGCGTGATATAGTTTTTAATCGAGTCAGGAGGTCCCCTGCTTCAAGTGTAAGAAGCAATAAACAGCGGTTGGTGACTTGCTTATATCAGGAAGAGTACAAGCAAGTTTTAATAAACTGCGGAGCAGTTATTCGGTGTAAAGCTGCGTAGCAACTGCGGATGCTTTTGTTTGTATGACTCGAATCAGGAGGTCCCACTGTTTTTGGCTTCAATTGCAAGAAACGATAAGCAGTGGTTGAAGAACTGCTTCTTATCAGGGAAGAGTAGTTTGTAGTCCTTTTGGTAAATCGCGAAGCAGTTATTCAGTGTAGAACTGCGAATGCGTTTACAGATGCTTTTATTCGCTTGATAATAATAGTAATGTTTTTAGCGTTCAGATAAAATTTGAAAATGCTATAAATGCTGTAAAAGAAAGGAATTTCGATGCCTATGTAGCAGTGTGCAAGGTTCCATAAAAGATAATATATCTATACCGAGAAAATCGAATTATTTTCGAGATTACGATAAATCAGAACAATTTCAGCAAAATATCTATAAATGGGAACTTCATTTCTCGGTACGTTTTTATGGCGTGATGGCGTAAAATATATAGTCTGATTGACAGCAAATAAAACTGGAAGTTTATGCGGAGTTGATGGACTTTATAATCGATGTACTGTTACTGTCAAACTTCTGTTTAGTCCGGAATGAGTTTGGGTATACTACACAATAAATAAAATAATTCAAAACCTATTTTCTATTGTTTCACGTGAAACATTATGTGGCAGTTTAAAAATAAAAGTGTTATAATGATATCCAATGAGTAAAAATCCCTTAAAAAAATAAAAAGGAGGGGTACAATGGGACGAATCATTGCAGTTGCCAATCAGAAAGGCGGGGTTGGAAAATCAACGACAGCCATCAATCTATCGGCCTGCCTTGCTGAAAAAGGGAAAAAGGTTCTTGCCATCGACATTGATCCGCAGGGAAATACGACCAGTGGACTTGGCGCAGACAAGAATGCAGTAGAAAACACCCTTTATGAGCTGCTGCTTGGAGAAGCAGAGACCAAGGATACCATTATAAAGAACGTTGTAGATAATGTTGACCTGATACCATCGAATATGAATCTTTCCGGTGCAGAAATTGAACTGGTTGATCTTGAGGATAAAGAATTTATTCTGAAAAAGATCACGGATAAACTTCGCCGGAAATATGATTACATAATCATGGATTGTCCGCCGTCACTGAGTATGCTTACAATTAATGCTTTGACAGCCGCAACCTCCGTTCTGGTGCCGATTCAGTGTGAGTATTATGCATTGGAAGGTTTGTCACAGTTGATACATACCATCGAACTGGTAAGAGACCGATTGAATAAGAGACTGAAGATCGAAGGCGTGGTCTTTACTATGTATGATGCCAGAACAAATCTGTCACTTCAGGTTGTAGAAAATGTAAAAGAAAACCTGGACCAGAATATATACAAAACGATCATACCGAGAAATGTACGACTTGCAGAGGCACCAAGCTATGGAAAACCGATCAATCTGTACGATTCACGATCTACAGGAGCAGAGAGTTATCGCCTCCTGGCAGAAGAAGTTATAGGCAGGGAGGACGAGTGATGGCTGGAAGAAGAACAGGAGGCCTTGGAAAGGGTCTTGACGCACTGATCCCGAACAAAGCAGGCGGTCCGTCAAAGGAACCTGCAAAAAAGACAAGATCTGCAGTTGTAAAAAAAGACAAACCAACTGAAAAAGATAATCCGGCCGCAGAACGACTTGTGAAAATTTCCAGCGTAGAACCAAATCTGAATCAGCCCAGAAGACATTTTGATGAGGATGCGCTGCTGGAACTTTCGGAATCCATTAAACAGTACGGTGTTCTTCAGCCGTTGTTGGTATCCGATAAGAAGGATTATTTTGAGATCATTGCAGGCGAACGCCGCTGGAGAGCTGCCAAGATGGCAGGACTCAAGGAAGTTCCTGTTGTTGTAAAAGAGTTTACAGACCAAGAAATCGTAGAAATTTCCTTGATCGAAAACATTCAGCGGGAAGACCTGAATCCTATAGAGGAAGCGATGGCATACAAACGTCTGATGGAAGAGTTTCACCTGAAACAGGATGAAATCGCAGACAGAGTTGCCAAAAGCAGAACTGCAGTAACTAATTCCATGCGTCTTCTGAAGCTTTCTTCAAAAGTTCAGGAAATGGTAATTGCAGATATGATCTCAGCTGGTCATGCGAGAGCACTTCTGGGAATTTCTGATGAAGCTCTTCAGGAAACAACAGCCATGAAGGTTTTTGATGAAAAACTCAGTGTTCGTGAGACGGAAAAACTTGTAAAGAATCTGGTTTCTCCTGCGAAAAAAGTAAAAACAGAGAAAAACACAGCAGAAGATGCCATTTATGAGAGCCTGGAAGAAAAAATGAAAGGTATCATGGGAACAAAGGTATCCATTCAGCGAAAGAAGAACAACAAAGGTAAAATTGAAATTGAATATTATTCCAGAGATGAACTGGAGAGGATCATTGATCTGTTCGAATCTATCAGATAGGAGGCAGAATGAGCGGGATTTTTGAAAGCATGGGAATTGATTCCGGGATTGTGATCATTGTTTTGCTGATCCTTACCATCATTCTTCTGATCAATGTGGTGAGTAGCAATATGCGTCTCAGCCGTTTGGAACGGAAGTACAAGATGTTTATGAGAGGCGGAGATGCACAGTCACTGGAAAAAGTTTTTGTAAGAAAATTTGCACAGATCGACCGGCTGTATGAAGCAAAGGAAGATCATGATCATGACATCAGCTTTATCAAAAAAAATATGAATGTAATGTTCAGCAAATATGGCGTTGAAAAGTATGATGCATTTGATGATGTAGGTGGAAAACTCAGCTTTGCACTGGCGCTTCTTGATAAAAACAATACGGGTCTGATCTTGAATGCGGTTCACAGCCGCGATAACTGTTTCCTTTATTTAAAGGAGATCGTAAAAGGTGAGTCCTATGTTGTACTTAGTCAGGAAGAAGTGGAAGCTTTGAGAAAAGCAGTAAACTTTGGCCTTGGTGAGATTGAGAAGGAATAAAAAACTGCAAAGAGTAAGAATATTTTTAATACAGGAGGAATATCATGTTAGACATTAAGTTTGTGAGAGAGAATCCGGAGGTTGTAAAGCAGAATATCCGCAATAAGTTCCAGGACAGCAAACTGGAGCTGGTTGATAAGGTTCTCGAACTTGATAAAGAAAACAGAGAGATTAAGCAGGAGGTTGAGGCTCTCCGTGCTGAGAGAAACAAGATCTCCAAACAGATCGGTGCTCTTATGGGCCAGGGAAAAAGAGAAGAGGCAGAAGAGGTTAAAAAACAGGTTGCTGCATCCGGAACTCGTATTGAGGAACTTTCTCAGAGAGAGAAAGAGGTTGAGGAAGAGCTTCTGAAAGATATGATGGTGATCCCGAACATCATCGATCCTTCTGTACCGATCGGTAAAGACGACAGCCAGAACGTAGAGATTGAGAAATTTGGTGAGCCGGTTGTTCCGGATTTTGAAGTTCCGTATCATACAGATATCATGGAGAATTTTGATGGAATCGATCTTGACAGCGCAAGACGTGTTGCCGGTAACGGATTCTATTATCTGATGGGTGATATCGCACGCCTTCATTCCGCAGTAATTTCCTATGCAAGAGATTTCATGATCAACCGGGGATTTACTTACTGCGTACCGCCTTTCATGATCAGAAGCAACGTTGTTACAGGCGTTATGAGCTTTGCGGAGATGGATGCTATGATGTACAAGATCGAGGGTGAGGATCTTTATCTGATCGGAACAAGTGAGCATTCCATGATCGGTAAATTCATTGACCAGATTATTCCGGAGGAAGAGCTTCCGAAGACACTTACAAGCTATTCTCCGTGCTTCCGTAAAGAGAAAGGTGCTCATGGACTTGAGGAGAGAGGTGTTTACCGTATCCATCAGTTCGAGAAACAGGAGATGATCGTTGTCTGCAAGCCAGAGGAGAGTAAGATGTGGTTCGACAAGCTGTGGCAGAATACAGTAGATCTGTTCCGTTCTCTTGATATTCCGGTTCGTACGCTTGAGTGCTGCTCCGGTGACCTTGCTGATCTTAAGGTAAAATCCCTCGATGTTGAAGCATGGTCTCCACGTCAGAAGAAATACTTTGAGGTAGGAAGCTGCTCCAACCTTGGAGATGCACAGGCACGTCGTTTGAAAATCCGTGTAAACGGCAAAGATGGCAAGAAATATCTTGCTCATACATTAAACAATACAGTAGTAGCACCTCCGAGAATGCTCATTGCTTTCCTGGAGAATAACCTGAATGCAGATGGATCTGTAAACATTCCAAAAGCTCTGCAGCCATATATGGGCGGTATGACAAAGATTGAGAAAAAGACACGCGCGTAAGAGAAACGCAGGCTTTTTCAGGGAGGTGTTCTTGTGCACAGTTATTTAAAGACCGTTGGTTTTTCACAGATTACCAGAAGAAGTGAAATAAAAGAGATCATCCGTGATGTGATCGCAAGCTACGATGAAAAGGTTTGCGTGGAAAATCATCCGGAAGGCGTATTTGTACAGTTTTCCAAGAATTATGGCTGTGACTGTGGAATCAGCGTTTGTGGTCAGTACGATGAGAGCGGTGAGTTTCACGTGGAATATTATTTCCCATTTTTCAGGGGAACAGGAATCACATCCAAGGAAAAAGTGACTGTTGAACGTCATACAGATAAGGAATCTTATGCAGGAGCATGTGATGATTTGCGTATTGGCGTGACTATGATCTTTTATCTGCAGAATCTGGCAGAATATATGCAGGAGAAATACAAAGGCCTGAAAGACCCGGGGGACCGTCCGGTGACGGTTTCCGGTCTGGCTTCTGAGGGAAAGATCCTGTTTCCGCTGCAGAAGGATAAGGAAGCGGTAAAGGTGGAGAGAGAGCTTTCCAAAAACAGGACTAATCTGATCGCAGCAGCGCGTAATGGTGATGAGGAAGCTATGGAGAGCCTTACAATGGAGGATATGGATACTTACTCCATGATTTCCCAGAGAATTGTTACAGATGATGTTCTCACGATCGTGGATTCTTATTTCATGCCTTATGGAATCGAATGTGATCAGTATAATGTTCTTGGTGAGATTCTGGATATCATGAAATTTAAGAATATCCTGACAGGTGAAGAAATCTGCCAGATGACTATAGAGAGCAATGATATACAGTTTGATATCTGCATCAACAGCAAAGATCTTCTCGGTGAACCGGCAGTTGGACGCCGCTTCAAAGGAACAATCTGGCTGCAGGGTCAGCTGCACTATTAAGTTTTCGAATTTAGAATTAATTCTTGTAATTTCAAAATAAATATAGTAAAATAATGGTTGTGAAACTTTTGGAAGTGTTCGAAATGTTTCACAACTATATATGTCCATATAGCTCAGCTGGATAGAGCACTCGCCTCCTAAGCGGCAGATTGTTCGATTCCTTCGAGCCTTGAAAATTGCATAAAACTTATAAATGTCTCAGTAGCTCAGTTGGATAGAGCACACGCCTCCTAAGCGTGGGGTCGGAGGTTCAAATCCTCTCTGGGACGCCAGAAAGCACCG
>OGQU01000110.1_pt1 | contig 100267 bp, 76 predicted proteins | sample 1553341 | NCBI WGS metagenome assembly OGQU01 (sample SAMEA2579920, study PRJEB22360) | human gut metagenome | biome: human gut; feature: human-associated habitat; material: faeces | place: Denmark | collected 2008/2010 | reverse complement strand
GCCTGCCACATTGGCACCATAATATACTTCGTGACTTAAATTAATAGTCTTGTTCGTGGGGTTGTAGTGATCCGTCAATTGTCCTTCCACACTACCGATTTTTACGCCTTGCACCCCGTTATCCCGCAACATTTTCTCCACCACGTCACGACCCGTCATCCCGTTAGCGGTGGGTATCTTAGAGTATTTCTTAAAACGACTTTGTAATTGATGGCTCACCAGCCAACTCAACAAAGTAAACCCGATAAATATAATCCAAATTAAAGGTAATCCTGCCATATTCAAATAATCAATTAAAGTTTTTCCAAAGATATACAAAAAGTACGCCATCGCCCTAGAGCATTATATATAAAAAATACTAACACGGGCTTTCTATATTTATTTTCATCAAGAATGACATTCTCTATTGTTTTTTTAGAAAATCTTCACTAATTTGTAACCCTCGAATCATTCGAAGAGTTAATACGTTTACAATATTAATCTAAACCGTATTATAATGAAAACCTATAAACCTAACGAAATTAAAAACATCGCGCTCGTGGGTAGTGCCGGATCCGGCAAAACCACGTTAGCGGAAGCTATGATGTACGAGGGCGGGGTCATCCCGCGCAGAGGTAGCATTAGTGCAAAAAACACTTCATCCGACTACCGTCCGGTAGAACAGGAATACGGATCATCTGTATTCCCGGCTGTATTATACACAGAATGGAAGGAGCACAAGCTCAATTTCATTGACACGCCGGGAGCAGACGATTTCGTAGGAGGAGTTATCTCTGCGCTGAACGTTGTTGATACCGGAGTAATGGTTATTAACGCCGTCAGAGGTATTGAAGTCGGTACCGAAATCATCAGCCGCCATGCCAAAAGACTAAACAAACCACTCATTTTCGTTATAAATCAGGTTGATCACGAGAAAGCAAACTTTGATCACACGGTGGAACAGGCCAAGGCAGCTTTCGGCTCGAAAGTTGTGCTAGTTCAATACCCGGTGAACCCGGGAATCGGCTTTAACCGCGTCATCGACGTCTTGAAAATGGAGATGTATCAATGGAAACCGGAAGGCGGTAAACCCGACGTACTCCCCATTCCCAAGGAAGAAGAAGAAAAAGCGAACGAATTACATAACGCACTGATCGAAGCGGCTGCCGAAAACGACGAGGGATTGATGGAATTATTCTTTGACAAGGGTAGTCTCACGGAAGATGAAATGCGTGCCGGAATCCGCAAAGGACTTATCGCACGGGATATGTTCCCCGTTTTCTGCGTGTCGGCAGAAAAAGATATGTGCGTACGCCGTTTTATGGAGTTCGTGATCAACGTGGCTCCCAGTGCCAGCTCTATGCCACCTTCCATTACGGAAGACGGGGACGAAGTTCCGTACGATGAGAAAGGTCCAACTTCTTTATATATGTTCAACACGACGGTTGAACCTCACTTGGGTGAAGTGATCTACTTTAAAGTAGCATCCGGGACTATCCACGAGGGGGACGACCTGTACAATGTCACCAATGATGCGAAAGAACGTATCTCAACACTATACGCAGTGGCCGGAAAGAACCGGACGAAAGTGACTGAAATGATGGCCGGAGACATCGGAGCTACCGTGAAATTGAAAAACACGAATAACGGCGATACATTGAACGAGAAAGACGTTCATTATAAGTTCGGCAAGATTCAATACCCGAATCCTCGTTTCAGAACAGCCGTCAGGGCCGTGAACACGAGCGACGAGGAAAAACTGGCGGAAATCCTGCAACGGATTCACCAGGAAGACCCGACATTCCTCGTGGAATATTCCAAGGAATTAAAACAAATGATCATCTCCGGACAGGGCGAGTTCCACTTGAACACCATGAAATGGCGTATCGAGCACAATGATAAACTGGAAATCGAATTCTACCCGCCACGTATCCCGTACCGTGAAACCATCACGAAATACGCTTACGCAGACTATCGCCACAAGAAACAATCGGGTGGTGCCGGACAATTCGGTGAGGTTCATCTCGTGATTGAACCCTACACGGAAGGAATGCCCGCCCCAACCATGTACAAGATCAATGGCGTGGATAGTAAAATTTCTGTGAAAGACACCGAAGTTGTTGAACTTCCGTGGGGCGGTAAACTGGTATTCTACAACTGTATCGTGGGAGGTGTGATTGACGCACGTTTCATGCCCGCTATCCTGAAAGGGATCATGGAAAAGATGGAAGAAGGACCGCTTACCGGATCATACGCGCGGGATATACGTGTCAGCGTGTACGACGGAAAAATGCACCCCGTGGATTCAAACGAAATCTCGTTCAAACTTGCCGGACGTCACGCTTTCAGCACGGCGTTCAAACAGGCATCCCCGAAGATTTTGGAGCCGATCTATGACGTGGAAGTGCTCGTTCCGGATGAATACATGGGTGACGTCATGGGCGATCTGCAAACCCGTAGAGCAATCATCATGGGTATGGAAGCTGATTCCGGATTCCAGAAATTGATGGCTAAAGTACCGTTGAAAGAGATGCAACGCTACTCCACGGCATTGAGTTCCATCACGGGAGGACGAGCGACTTTCACCATGAATTTCTCCGGATATGAAAAAGTACCAGCTGAAGTTCAAGAAGAATTGTTGAAAGCTTACCAAGAGCAAGAAGAAGACGAATAGACAGAAAAGCAGAAAGCCGATCATTGATCGGCTTTCTTTCTTAAAGAACGACCGCAATTCAAGGACATTTTCTTATTTTTGCATCGAAATCAAAACACTCAATTTATGCACCTGTTTTACACGCCGGACATCACGACAAACGAGTACACGCTCCCGGAAGAGGAATCCAAACATTGTATCAAAGTACTCCGCCTAGAGGTAGGAAACGAAATTTTCCTTATCGACGGGAAAGGCGGTTTTTACCGATGCGAGATTATCCAGGCACAACCGAAACGCTGTGAAGTTCGCTGTGTGGAAAAAATAGAGGAGTACGGGAAACGGGCTTTCCACATTCATATTGCCATTGCCCCGACAAAAAATATTGAACGAATCGAATGGTTTCTGGAAAAATGCACGGAGATCGGGATTGACGAAATTACTCCCCTACTCTGCGACCACTCAGAACGCAAGGTGATCAAGGAAGATAGACTGGAGAAAGTAATTATTTCCGCCATGAAACAATCCTTGAAAGCCTATTTACCGAAACTCAACCCCCTGACAGAATTTTCCCGTTTCGTAAAAAACAATCCATCCACGTTGCAATGTATCGCTCATTGTGACGAGGGGTATAAAAAATCACTTCAAGAAATCTATCAACCCGGCCAAAACATCACGATCCTCATCGGCCCGGAGGGAGACTTTTCGGGAAATGAAATCACACTGGCCCTAGAAAACAACTTCATACCCGTAACCCTTGGGGAAAGCCGCCTGCGAACGGAGACTGCCGGAATTGTTGCTTGCCATAGTATCAATTTTATGAATGAAATAAAACATAAATCCCAAATGAAGTAGTTCTGCCATATTATTTGTATTTTTGCAGACACAAGATTAAATGTTTTTCTGAATTTATTTATCGTGGATTTTATTAACGAATTGAACGAGAACCAACGAGAGGCCGTCGTGAACACGGAAGGCCCCACGCTTGTGATTGCCGGAGCAGGATCGGGTAAAACAAGGGTATTGACATATCGTATTGCAAACTTGTTGAGTAAAGGAGTACCCGCATACCGTATTCTCGCACTGACGTTTACCAACAAAGCCGCACGGGAGATGCAAAAACGTATTGCCACCCTCGTGGGACAAGGTAATGCTGCCAACTTATGGATGGGAACCTTCCACTCCATTTTCTCCAAAATTCTACGGGTTGAGGCCGAGCATCTCGGGTACACGTCCAATTTCACGATATATGATTCACAGGATTCGAAAAACCTGATCAAGTCTATTGTCAAGGACCTGAAACTGGACGACAAGGTGTACAAGCCCAACGACGTGCTGGGACGCATCTCCATGGCCAAGAACAATCTCGTCGTGGCACAGGCATACGCCCAATCGGCAAAGATCACTTCTGCCGACCAAGCGGCCAAGAAACCCATGATCTCGGAAATATACAAGTATTACCAAGCCCGTTGCAAGCAAAGCGACGTCATGGATTTCGATGACCTCCTATTGCAAACGAATATTCTCTTCCGGGATTTTCCGGAGATACTGGAAAAATACCAGAAGAAGTTCGACTACATACTCGTGGACGAGTACCAGGACACAAACTATTCACAGTACCTCATCATCAAAAGACTGGCTGAACAGCATAAAAACATCTGTGTGGTAGGTGATGACGCGCAAAGTATTTATTCATTCCGGGGTGCCCGCATCGAGAACATCTTGAATTTCCGAAATGATTACCCGGGCTACAAGTTGTGCAAGCTGGAACAAAATTACCGTTCCACGACCACCATCGTTGACGCTGCCAATAGCATCATCAGCCGGAACAAGGAACAAATTCCGAAAAAAACATTCTCTCAGAACGAAGAAGGAGATAAAATCCGGGTGATGAAAGCCTTATCCGACAAGGAAGAAGGTTTCCAAGTGGCACAGGAGATATTCCGCATCTCCCAAAACGAACAAGCGGAGTTCAATAATTTCGCTATCCTGTATCGGACAAACGCCCAGTCCCGTATCATGGAAGAGGCCTTACGAAAAAGAAATATACCTTATAAAATATACGGTGGACTTTCATTCTACCAACGCAAGGAGATCAAAGACCTGATTGCCTACCTGCGACTGACAATCAACCAAAATGACGAGGAAGCCTTAAAACGAATCATCAATTATCCGCGGCGAGGCATCGGAGACACCACGATCGACAAGCTGAAAGAAGTGGCACAAAAATACAACGTGAGCATCTGGACGTTACTTTGCAACTTGAACAAAGTTCCGGGTATGGTTTCTGTCATGACTGCAGCCAAACTAACTCATTTCAGACAACTTATCGAGGGATTCACCGAGATTGCCAAAGAAGAGAATGCATACGAAACAACTTATCGAGTGGCCAAAGCATCCGGTATCATAGAAGACCTTTCTTCCGATGACACGCCGGAAGGAGTATCCCGCCGAGAAAACATACAGGAGTTAATGAATGCTGTCAAAGATTTCTGTGAAACCGCTTACAAGGAAGGGCGGGATGACAAACTCCCCGCATTTCTGGAAGGTGTTGCCCTGTTAACCGATCAGGATAGCGAGAAACCGGAAGACAATAATAAGGTGACCCTAATGACCATCCACTCCGCCAAGGGACTGGAGTTTGAAAACGTCTTTATCGTGGGCATGGAAGAAGAACTTTTCCCCGCCCAGCAAAGTGCCTATTCCCCTTCCGCTTTGGAAGAAGAGAGAAGATTGTTTTACGTGGCACTGACCCGTGCAGAGAAAAGAGTGATCATGACCTATTCCACTTCCCGGTACAAAAATGGTAACGTGGTCTATCCGCAGCCCTCCCGGTTTATCGCAGAAATCGACCCGCACTACTTGGATGGATTTTTCACCCCGTCCCGTCCTTCTATGGGACGCTCATTACACGGTCCCGGAATACAGGAAAAAGTGGCACGTCCCAACATTACCCTTCAACCCAAGGTTGAAGTACCGGACATTGACACCTCGAAACTGGTACCCATCAACGGGGAACAGATTATTCCCGGCATGGTGATCTTTCACCCCAATTTTGGCCCGGGAAAGGTAATTTCCATAGATGGCTTGGGAGTAAATAAAAAGGCAAAAGTGATGTTCCCAAAGCATGGTCAAAAGGTTTTATTGTTAAAGTTTGCAAAACTTTACGTGCAAGGACATACAAATTAATGACTTAATAAACAAAAAATATTATATTTGCAACATATTCTAATTTCTAATAGATGCGAGGGATTGATTATTCCGGTATTTTAATGTGATTTTCCGGCGTTTTCCCATAAAATAAAAAATTTTTAAGACCAAAATTATCCTGTAATGGACTATAATAGCCAAAGAAAAAAACTTATTCTTCCCGAATATGGAAGGAATATTCAAATGATGGTTGACCACCTGGCAACAATAACAAACAGAGACGAACGTACCCGTGCAGCCAAAACAGTAATCAGCGTGATGGGAAATCTTTACCCACACCTTCGGGACGTTCCGGATTTCCGTCATAAATTGTGGGATCACCTGATGATCATGTCAAACTTCACGCTGGACATTGATTCTCCTTACCCACTCCCGGAAAAAGATATTCTGGAAGAAAAACCGGAAAAGTTACCGTATAACAATCACCGGATCAAATACAAACACTACGGTCTTCTCACCGAGAAACTAATTGAGAAAATCAAAGAAACAGAAGACCCCGAAATCAAAAGAGTACTTACGGTGTTAACCGCCAACCACATGAAAAAATCATTCCTTACGTGGAATAAAGACTCCGTGGAAGACGATCAAATTTACAACGACATCAACACATTATACGGTGGCAATATCGAAATGCCGGAAGGGATGATCCTTTCTCATTCGAAAGACTTGTTGCAGAAGAAAAATACCAAACCCACGAATAACAACAAGCAACAGAAAAACAATAAGAAACAATTTTACAAAAAACACAACTAAAATCATCCAATCTAAAATTACTTGGGATGTTAGTTACTCTAATCTTCGGGGGAAATCAAGGGGATCGGAAAACCTTGATCGGTGAGGCCATAACGGAAATGTCAAGCATAGGGAAGATCGAACTCTGTTCTTCCCTTTACGAAACCGCCCCGTGGGGATTCGAATCATCTGATTCTTTTTATAATCAAATTGTTACTTACGAAACAAATCTACTCCCGGAAGAAGTTTTGGATAAATGTCAGGCCACAGAACAAAAACTCGGACGAGTCCGCTCCGGTACTCAGTTCTGTTCCCGAACCATGGATATAGACATTCTTTTCTGTGATTCCCAAATCATCAACACGCCTCGCCTGACAGTTCCTCATCCCAGACTAGCACAACGTAATTTCGTACTTGCCCCCCTGAACGAAATCATGCCGGCCTTCATTCATCCGGTCATTCACAAAAACATTGCCACTCTTCTCGCAGAATGCACGGACACGCTAAAAGCGGAGATAATTGGAAAAAAATATGTAACTTTTCCCGAAGACAGTGAGTAATTCAACTCTCCCTCTGTTTATAGAGGGAGTACCCAAAGGGGGAGGGAGTTCAATCTAAGATTATTAAATCATTCCTCAATCAACCCGTCTGATCTCCGCACCAATCGCATTCAGCTTTTCATCAATATGCTCGTAACCGCGGTCTATCTGGTCGATATTATCAATAACACTTGTTCCTTGCGCAGACAACGCCGCAATCAACAAGGCAATTCCGGCACGTATATCCGGCGACGTCATCTTGGTGGCCCGTAACTGAGATTCATGATTTTGCCCGATAACCGTGGCCCGATGCGGGTCGCAAAGAATAATCTTCGCCCCCATGTCGATTAATTTGTCCACGAAGAACAAGCGACTCTCGAACATTTTCTGATGAATCAGCACGCTCCCTTTTGCCTGAGTAGCAACAACAAGGAATACACTCAACAAGTCGGGCGTCAACCCCGGCCAAGGAGCATCGGCAATCGTCAGAATGGAACCATCAATGAAATCTTCTATCATGTAATGTTCCTGACGAGGAATATATAAATCATCCCCACGTTCCTCTACCCGAATTCCCAACTTACGGAACGCATCCGGAATAATACCTAACTGAGGAATAGCAACATTCTTAATCGTGATCTCCGAGCGGGTCAATGCTGCAAGTCCTATGTAACTACCCACCTCGATCATGTCGGGTAAACAACGATGCTGACACCCCCCAAGACTTTCAACCCCTTCAATCGTCAACAAATTGGAAGCAATCCCCGAAATCCGGGCCCCCATAGCATTCAACATCCGGCACAACTGCTGCACATAAGGTTCGCAGGCCGCATTATAGATCGTGGTCACCCCTTCCGCCAACACGGCAGCCATGATAATATTCGCCGTTCCGGTCACCGATGCCTCATCAAGTAACATATAAGTTCCCCGCAATTTCTGGGCAGAGGCCTTATAACATCCCGAGATAGCATCGTACTCGAACGTGGCTCCCAATTTCTCGAAACCAAGAAAATGGGTATCTAACCGACGACGCCCGATTTTATCCCCTCCCGGCTTGGGGACCAAACCGCAACCATGCATGGCTAACAGCGGACCCAAAATCATGATCGACCCGCGTAAACTAGCCGCTTTACTATAAAAATCTTCTGTTTCCAAGTAATCGAAATTTATCTCGTTCGCCCGGAAAGAAAACTCACCTTTTTGAAGTCTCTCCACCTTCACACCCATACCCCGAAGCAGATCAATCAATTTTATCACGTCCAATATCTCCGGGATATTACTGATAACCACTTCTTCCCTAGTCAACAAACAAGCACAGATCACCTGTAATGCCTCATTCTTTGCTCCCTGGGGAACTAACTCACCTTTCAATCGTCTCCCACCAATAACTTCAAATTTGCTCATGTCGTATAATTAAAGAGTTACAGTTTTCGCTACAAACATTTTAGCCACGCATCGTAAGGGTATATCTATCTCCCGAAACGCAACCGAATTCTGCACGTAAAACTATCAAAAAAACGGACGCCAACAAAAATATTTATAGGAACTTTAATTATTTCAATTTACAACTCTTGTAAATACATATATAACTCTCAGGAATATTCGTTAAACAAACAATCAGCTAAAAATATATTACAGAAGGGGATTAGTTAAGAAAAATCTCAATAAATAAAACTTAAATCCAATTGTACTGAAGGGGAACACTTCATTTAGATTTGATCAATCTCACAACTATATGCTATCAAATCTAATCTCTTTTCCAAAAAGAACAAATTTTACTAGAAACAGAAACATTAATAATTATGGTAAATAGTATAAATGAAACTTTAGCCGTATTTTAAGATAGAAGAATGAACGATTAGTTATTTTAACTCAAAAAGAACCCAAATTAGATACACTTTCATACATTTATATTATCTACCTTTAGAATGTATACAATAAATAATTAAACGCATCTTGTACAAGATTATTTTCAATTTAAAACTTAAAACTATGAATAAGAAATTATTTTTTTTCATTCACATAGTTACTATTTTAGTTGCTTTTATCGCATGCAAAAATGATAGTAATTCTGTTCCCATTCAACAAGAAGATCTAAGTCTAGAAGCACAGACAGCGTTAGATATAGTGAACACCTTCAGGAAGCAGGTGGCTCCTAGTGGTATGTCTAGATCTATCTCGAGTTCAGATTTGAATATTTTAGATTGCCAACAAGAAGAGGTGTTATTACGTAAGACTGAAAATAGTGAATCAACTTTAGCCCGTTCCACGGCTGATGAAATTGAAAAAGTAAGCCTTTATAATATCAAATTTGAATTAAACGGTAAAAAGGGATTTGCTTACTCTTCTCCTGACCTACGCATAAATCGGGTCTTAGCTTATTGCGAAAATGGCTTGATTGAAGACACTATATACATAAAGGGTATGGCCATGGCTATTAAAGGAATTACCCAATCTTGTGCGAATGATTTAAACGAATATTACTCTAATGACAGAGCATCATCTCGCGCCAATGAAAAAACTTCAACCAATGGGCCATTTATGCTTACTGAGTGGTCGCAAGATGCACCCTATAATGAAAATTGTGGAGGAAGTGGATGTTCCACGACAAATAATGGTAAATACCCAGCCGGTTGCGTTGGTATTGCTGTAGCTCAAAGCGTGGCTTTTCTTAATAAATACGATTCACAGTTCAATCTTGCTGCGTTAAAAAAAGAAAAACACATATATTCTTTCAGCCCTTTAGCTGCAGAAGTTGCAAAATTCGTATATCATGTTGCAGCCGGGTGCAAGACTGATTTTGCTTGTTCAGGTAGTGGTTCTACATTAGCAAAAGCTACAGATTATCTCCAATCGATCGGTTATAATCAAGATTTTCTAGATTATTATTATAGAAAAGCAAGTTCCATAGATAACCAATTAATCGGGTGTTTGTTGATGGACAGGCCAGTTTGCGTGGGAGGAAATACAGGTAAAGGAAATGGTCATGCATGGGTATTTGATGGGATATCTGCAACAACAACAGACAGAGTTGGTGAAGTGAAAAAAATTCTTGCCCTTCACTGCAATTGGGGATGGGGAGGATTAGGAAATGGTTGGTATGATAATGGGAATTGGTATAATCCTGTAGATCAAACAACATTTGAACCTATATCCGACAACGGTTCTTTTTACAGGAACAATGAATATATTTACTTTAGATACACAAGACGTTAATTAATATTCAGCAAAAAGGGGAGAAAACACCCCCTTTTTGCTAATAAATCAAATAAATCTTACTTCAATTGTTCAATTAAAATTCCATCAAAACAATTTCCAGATTGCAAACCGACAAATAACTCTCTCAATGATTTTTCTTTATTTTCATCAATAGAAATTGTAAGTCCACCATCAAAAATATCAATAGAAAACCACTTTTCCTTTATTGGAAAATTAGATGTACTATCGGAATAATACAAGGTAGTAATTATGGTGTCTCCATCTACTATCGTCCTCCATGAATTAACCCACCAAGCACTATTATTAACTTGAAAGAAATGTTTTCCCCCTTCTTCACCAAAATCCATGTAATTTTCTTTCAAACCGACACTACCATCACATCCAAGTTCTGAATAATCCTCTTTACACATATAGCATGTGCAAATGAACGTAAAAAGTACGATCCCGCAAATTATTGTTCTAATTTTCATACAAACCGACCATTAGTTGTTATTTCTTTCAAAGGTATTGAAAATAAAAAAAATACCAGTAAGATTTATGTTAAAATAGAATGTTTTATTCAACAAACTTAAAAGAATTCATATAAAAGATGACGAACATCATAAAGACTCGAATCTCCCTTCGAGTAATTCTTAGAGGACCCAAGCCTCGTTATTAAATTTCTCTCAGATATCTTCTAATATTATGAACTTTATAAACCGAATCGACAAAATCAATTAAAATTTTGTATGACCGGAATTATATCCATACATTTGTAAACAAGATTTACAATATAAGCCATATTTTGTATCTCTAAATTTTACCAGAGATTATTAATAATTTAAAACAACACATAATGAAAAGCTTTCTGAAATACTTGTTAGCGACCATTGTCGGTATTATTATCGTACATGTTATCCTGTTTTTCGTGTTTATCGGACTCGTCGGGGCCATAGCCAGTTTCTCCAATCCCACGATCGAGATCAAGGACAACACGATACTAAAACTATCACTGAAGACAGCGATCCCGGACAGGGCATCAGAGAACCCATTTCAGAACTTTAACTTGATGACCATGAGCCCAGAGAAACAAATCGGGCTAAATAAAATACTTGAATACATTGACAATGCCAGCAAGGATTCCCGCATCAAGGGGATTTACTTGGATCTGACAGAGATTAACTCTAATTTCGGGGCCCTCGCCACGATTGACGAAATCCGGAATGCTTTGTTGAGATTCAAGAAAAGCGGTAAATTCATTTACAGTTACACCAATCTGGGGTATTCCCAAAAGAGCTACTACTTGGCGACAGTTGCCGATAGTGTTTTCGTTAATCCCGAAACCCCGTTACTGTTAACCGGGATGAGCGCAAATATATCATTCTATAAAGACCTTTTGAAAAAAATCGGTATACAACCGGAAGTCATCCGTGTCGGAAAATTCAAAGCAGCCGTGGAACCCTACATTGAAACACACATGAGTGATGCCAACCGGGAACAGGTGCAGACTTATTTAGGTTCTCTTTGGGGTAACATCGTGAAAGGAATTTCCGCCAGCAGAAATATCCCGGTAGAAAAGATCAATCAAATCACCGATGATTTCAAAATCTACCCGACAGAAGAATTCGTGAAAGAAGGATTTTTCGATGGCGCCCTCTACGAAAACGCCATGCTCGATAAACTACGTGAAGCATGTGGGCTAACAGATGATGAAAAACTATCCCTGACAAGTTTCGAGGATTACACGAAAGCCACTTTCCCAAGCGTGAACTTTGCCGCCGACAAGATCGCTGTGATCTACGCACAAGGGAATATCGAATTCCAACAGGGACCGGAAAGTATAGGACCGGAACTGGCCACGACCATCCGGAAAGCACGTGAAGATAAAAACATCAAAGCTATCGTGTTACGTGTAAACTCCCCGGGAGGTAGCGCGCTGACTTCCGATATTATCTGGAAAGAGGTACAACTGGCCGCCCAGACGAAACCGTTTATCGCCTCCATGGGTAACGTGGCCGCATCCGGAGGGTACTACATATCCTGTGCGGCAGACACTATCGTGGCAGACCCGACAACTCTCACAGGTTCCATCGGCATATTCGGTTTACTATTCAGCGGAGAGAAACTGATCAAAGATAAACTAGGAATCTCTTCCGACGTGGTGAAGACCAACGAACACAGTGATTTCGGAGGTGGTTATCCGCTCCCCATCCCTATCAGTGATCGTCCCTTAACAGACTACGAGCGTAACGTGATGCAGACTTATATCAACCGAGGATACGATACCTTCCTCGATCGGGTAAGCCACGGACGCCACATGACCAAAGAGGCGGTAAACGAAATCGCACAGGGACGGGTATGGACAGGAGAGGATGCGCTAAAACTCGGATTAGTTGACGTGTTAGGCGGACTGGAAGATGCCATTGCCATCGCTGCACACAAAGCAGGTCTGAACAACTACCAGATCACCGAACTACCGGTTGAACGCAGTCCTTTCGAGGATATCCTGCTAAATCTCTCGCAAAGCATCAGAACCAGCATATTAAAATCAGAACTGGGCGATTTCTATGATACTTATCGGGAGCAGAAAGAATTATTAAAAATAAAAGGGATGGTAGCTAGAATACCTTACGATCTCACGTTTAATTAAAGCGAAACATTGTGTTGAAAAATCTCATTCTATGGCCTTTAAGCGTACTGTACGGCATCGGAGTCAGTATTCGTAACCGCTTGTTCAACTTGGGCATACTAAAGATCCGGGAGTTTGACATTCCCATTATTTGCGTGGGAAATATCACCGTGGGCGGAACGGGAAAAACCCCTCACACGGAATCCCTGATCAACGAGTTGAAAAATGATTACCGTGTAGCCTGCCTCAGCCGAGGGTATAAACGGAAAACTTCCGGTTTCGTGCTGGCAACGGAAACCTCCACGGCAAACGAGATCGGGGATGAACCCATGCAGATAAAAAATAAATTCCCAAAAATCATCGTAGCCGTAGATGCGGATCGGGTACGCGGGATTAAAAAGCTCATGCAGCTTCCGGAAAAACCGGAAGTAATCATCTTGGATGACGGTTTTCAACACCGCTACGTGAAAGCGGATATAAACATCATGCTAATCGATTACAACCGCCCCATATACGAGGATCATTTACTTCCCTTGGGACGTCTCCGGGAAAGTATTCATGCCAAGGATAGGGCAAATTATATCATCGTGACCAAATGTCCTGCGAACATCTCTCCCATAGAGAAACGGATTATCCTGAAACACTTGAATTTAAAAGCCTACCAACAGCTTTTGTTCACTTCCATGAGATACGGAGAACCCCGTTCGCTGGACGGGAACAGTCATCATGCAGTAACCCCAAAAACGGCCATACTCTGTGTCACGGGGATTGCCCAACCGGCGCCCTACGTGGAATATTTAAAACAGATGACGGACCAAATTGCTCACATCACATTTCCTGATCATCACAATTACAGTGACACGGACATAAAACGTATTATTCAAGAGTACGAGAAAATCAGTATCACGGACAAGTGTATCTTTACCACGGAAAAAGATGCTGTTCGCCTCACGCTATGCGATATACCGGAAGAGATTAGACGACAGATTTTCTATATCCCGATCGAACCGGAATTCCTGACTCCAAGAGATCAACTCATAAAAAATATATACGACTATGTTAGACAAGATACGAGAAAGTAGCAAATACTTGGCCCCTTTCGTGAAAGGAGAGCATTCCATTGGTATTATCCTGGGAACAGGACTGGGAGAACTGGGAAAATCAATAGAGATAGAACATGCCATCCCGTACATGGCAATTCCCAACTTCCCCGTTTCCACGGTACAGGGACACCGAGGAGAATTGCTTATCGGGTCCTTCGGGGGCAAAAAAGTCATTGCCATGCAGGGACGTTTCCACTATTACGAGGGATATTCCATGAAAGAAGTGACCTTTCCTGTGAGAGTGATGCACGCTCTCGGGGTAAAGACCCTTTTCGTTTCCAATGCGGCCGGGGGCGTGAACACGAATTACCTAGTTGGCGACCTAATGATCATTCGGGATCATATCAACCTATTCCCGGAACACCCGCTACGGGGTAAAAATATCGACGAACTCGGTTCTCGCTTCCCCGGAATGGCCGAGGCATATAGCAAACGCTTGATTCAACTGGCAGAAGAGGCCGGGAATAAATTAAACATTCCATTGCAAAAAGGCGTGTACGCCGGACTGCAAGGGCCATCCTTCGAAACACCGGCAGAGTATAACTGGATTCGGGTTATCGGTGGAGACGCCGTGGGAATGTCTACCGTACCGGAAGTCATCGTAGCTCGTCACATGAACATGGAATGCTTTGGTATGTCGGTTATCACGAACAGCACGGCCAGCGAGGAACTCATAAAAACGAACCATGCGGAAGTACAGGACGTGGGCAACCACGCTCAACCTCGAATGGGAGCCATATTCAAAGAAATCATCAGCAAATTATGATTTTTTTCCTCACTGACAGTGAGGAAAAAAATCATGAAAAAGACTCAACTTCGACAATTCAATCATGATTTTTGCCGCACCTCGGGCATCACTTAACGCCTCATGGTGATTTAACGCTATCCCGAAATGATCACACAAAGTATTCAATTTATAATTGGGTAAGCCTTTCACCCACTTCCGGGACAACCGGCAAGTACAAAAAGATTCAGGCAAACGAGCATATAAATCCGCCCGTTCCAGGCAAGCCTTCAAAACACTTATATCAAATCCCGCATTATGTGCAACCAATGCTTCCGTATCAAAGTAATGCCCGATCACACTCCACAAATCATAAAACGAAGGCGCATCTTCCACCATCGCGGGAGTAATCCCGTGAATCTCGATAAACTTCTTGTTAAAATAGTACGGCTCCGGCTTAATCAAATGCGAGAACTCTTCCGTGATCTCACCATCCTGCACGACAACAATTCCGATCGAGCAAGCGCTTGTCGGGTAACGGTTAGCCGTCTCGAAATCGATAGCCGTGAAATTCTTTAACATCCTAGAATAATGACATGACCCATTCAACAATAGGCACCAATATAGCGGTCATCACCCCCATCAAACCAATCGCCAACCCACTAATGGCCCCTTCCAACGCACCCAGTTCCATTGCCCTAGCTGTACCCAACCCGTGAGCTGCGGCACCAAGGGATAATCCCCGGGCAATCTTACTATCGATATTCAATTTGTCCAACACGAAAGGGCCCACGATCCCCCCGAATATTCCCACCACGATAACAATTACCGCCGCAATGGCAGGAATACCCCCCGCTTTCTCGGCTACCCCCATCGCTATCGGGGTCGTCACGGACTTCGGTTCCAACGTCGCTATCAACACGTGGTCCGCTCCCATCCAGCGAGCAATACAAATCACGCTCACGATTCCCACCAAACTCCCGACAAAAATAGAAGTCATGATCGACACCGCATTACTCTTCATATATTCCACCTGTTCCCACAACACGTACCCCAAAGCCACAACAGAAGGTCCCAGCAGGAAATTAATCATCCGGCTCCCTTGTCGGAAAGATTCATACGGAATCCCGATTACGCTCATCACCGCCACCAAGGCCGGGATAGAAACTAACAAAGGATGTAAGAGCGCCAATCTCGTTTTCCGATACAACCAGAGCGCTGCCAAGTATACCCCGGCCACTAATGTTATTATAAATATCTCTGACGAAATAATAGACTGCATCTTCCTACAAATTAATTCGTTTTACCATGTGTCTGATGATCCTCTTGCCATTGTTGCAAAACCGCCACCACGATCAAAACCAACAAAGTCGTCACCGTCCCCACCACCAACACGATATCCCAGTAACGGGACAACACATCCATGGACGTGATAATCCCCACTCCCGCCGGGAGAAAGAAAAACGCCATATTATCACAAAGGAAACGAGCCACCGGACGCACTCTCTCCGGCCTGACCCAACGCATGGATAATGCCAAGAACAAAAACATCATTCCCAACACGCTCCCCGGCACGAAATCGTTTATCAACCAGGCACAACATTCTCCCAGTAAATAAAAAGCCATAATAATAAAAATTCCTCCTAACATTCCATCTATATATTTAACATGATTCCCGCCCCGAATCGTCCCGTGTTACCCCGGTCCCCTCGATAGGAAAAAAATTGATCATGATGACAAACGGTACAAATGCCCGCTACTTCGATACGAGCATCTTCCACTCCCACTTGCCGTAATTGACGACAGTTCGCCTCCCACAGATTCAACTGATACTTCCCGGGGTGTTTCCCCGTTTCCACTAAGCCCTTCAAATCCCCCAAGCCCTCGAGTGCCGCCTCAATGACCTCTTCTCCAACCTCGAAACAACAAGGGCCGATAGAGGGGCCAATTCCAACAATCATATCCCGAGGATCACATCCGAACTCCTCCCGCATCCGTTCCACGGTCTTCGCAGCAATTTTTCCCACCGTACCCCGCCATCCGGCATGGACGGCAGCAATCACCCGCATCCGGGGATCGTACATCAAAACAGACACACAATCGGCCGCAAGCACCATCAGACAAACACCCGTTTCTCTCGTAATCAAAGCATCCGTCGAAGGCAAGCGGGTTACTTTTTCCCGTCCTCCCCGACCACGCTGTGCCCGGGTCACGACTTCTACGTGAGTGGTATGTTTTTGTTCTCCAAAAATAAAATCATCCACGCCACAGCCAACCGCCTCTGCCAGCAATATCCGGTTCGTCAACACCCGGTCATCCCGGTCCTCATCCATGAACCCTAGATTCAACGCAGATTGCCCGCCGACACTAACGCCTCCTTCCCTTCCCGACACGAAATGAATTAATCCCGGAAAATGTCGTAATTCCAAAAACTGGTAGAACGCAACTTTATCTCTCTCAACCCTAATCATATTTATTCGTTCTTTTGAGCGCACAAAGATACAACATTCCAAACAAAATTGTCAACATAAATCGCCTTGTCACAAATAACCATAAAAAAACAACCCCCCGTTTTGTTTACACGTATCATCGATAAAAAAGAACGATTATGTGGCAAGAACTATGTAAAACTCGCAAAGAATACCTCGAAAGAGCGCAACTGGACACGAAAGGCTATTCGCCCCGACGGTCGGAAACATTACTCTACGAGATTGCCCGCCTAGACGGTATGGACATCAAAAAACAGGACTTTTTCAATATCCTGAACGATATTGAGATCTCACCCAAAGTTACACGAGAAGACACGCACCGGATAAAAGACCTAAGTAACGCCTTCCTTTACCTGGTTAAATGCGCACAACAACGCAAAAGACTCTCGCTCGACTTCGTACGGGAAGTCAGCGCAAAAGTGATGCAACACACGGGCAAAGAAGTGTACACGACAATCGGCGGTTACGATACCTCGCTGGGCGATTTCCGGCTGGGAGAAGAGTACTATGAAGAGGGTATCCTCGCCAACTACGCTCAAATCCCGGATATGCTGGAACAATTATGCAAGGAGACAAATGAAAAGCTAGGTAACGTTCACGACATTCTGACCGTGAAACTTGCCGCAGACTTTCACTATCGCTTCATGCACATAAAACCTTTCGGGGCCGGGAATATCACCGTCGGCCTCCTGATGATGAACTATATCCAGATAATGTTCCGGGAACCGCTCATCATCATCCCGGGAGAAGACAAGGCAAAATACCTCGCTGCCATAAAAATGCAGAAGGACACCCCAACACCCGAAACATTCGAACGTTTCGTGGGAGAGGAATTACTTTCCCAACTTCGCAAAGAAGTCTCCCCGCAGAAATAACATTATCCATTTCCCAATGCCGGAAGTATGTTTTGACAAGCATAAACTCCGGCATCACTTTTTAATCCAGAAACCACCCTCCCCACTACAACACGCAAATTTCAACCCGTTTCATCAGACTTTTCTCGCTCTCAATTAAAAAAGTCTCTGAAATTCTTTGTGATTTATAATGAATCAACTATCTTTGCTGCCCGTTAAACCAAGAAACAATTTTAAAATTATATACGAAATGAAAAAGGGCATACATCCTGAAAATTACAGATTAGTAGCGTTTAAAGATATGTCTAATGGAACGACTACAATCACCAAGTCTACTGCTGCAACGAAGGAGACTATCGAGATCGACGGAGTTGAATATCCATTAGTAAAGATGGAAATCTCCAACTCTTCACACCCGTTCTATACCGGTAAGATTAAACTGATCGACACTGCAGGACGTGTTGACAAGTTCATGAACCGTTACAAGAACCACATGGAAAACAGAAAGAAATAATTTTTCTGATATAATACAAAAAAAAGGAGATCCCAAGAATCTCCTTTTTTTTGTATTATACCAATATAGTCTTGCAATCATCATTCCATCGCTTTTCCTTGGTAGACCCATTTAATAGCATCACCAACAATAATCTGATTTTCTTCCCCTTCATCACTAAGCGATATTTTATTTACACCAGGAAGGCAATTATATACGCCCAAAGAACACCACTCACCTCTAGTATCAACATAAACTACTTTCTCCTCCCCACCCAACGGTGAGATTTTATATTTCTGCATCATATTTAATGAATAACTTGGAATATACACGAAAGCCTCATACACACCTTCTTTTGGAAGATCAGCCTCCCAAGTCAAACGATAATCACCCGATTTTCCCCGCGTAAATACAAAACTTCGAATTGTAGTTCCTTGACAATTTTGATCAATATACTCTTTCCATTGGGAAGTTGGGAAAATTACGTTGCCTTCTTTAAAATTTATAAATCGAATCCATGATTTGGGCGACTTCAAGTGTTCGTTTTTTACTAATTTCAACAAAGTCGAAGGTTGTGTGATCTTGCAACCCGGGTCCGTATTATCCACAATAAATTCGTTCGTGTCAGATAAAAAATAATCTCTAGAAACTTCTTCCATGTATTGAGTTGTATCCGATGCAAATACCCCCGTTGCCCGACACAAAAAAGAGTTAGGCAAATTTCCGGCAATATTAGTATTTATCATGAAATCCAAAAATTCATTCACCTCGAATGCAAATCGTTTACCTGTTCCGGCTTCAATTTTAAATGCATGGTATTTAACAATAGATTCCCGTCTTTTTTCTTTATGAGCCCGTTGCATCTCCGGCCAACCTCCCGGTAAATAAGTAGATGTTCTAAAATTGACCACCCCATCCACATCACTATCATTAAAAACAGCAAATTCTATACGACAACGGTAATCTTTTGAATTTTCAGTTTTTACTCTCAATATTTCTGCAATTTTTAGCAAATATGTCGGAATTTTATTGTTCATATACCAAGAAGGCAATATCATATTCCAATCTACTTGAAAAACCGCTTTAAACTCCTCGTTTAATTGTTCAAAATCAACCATTTTGAAACGGTACTTATTAAAAAAATCCATCAAAAAAAACACTAGCTTATCCTGATCGACCCCTTGGGTTTGAAGTATATCCACCAACTCCCGTTCCTTCAATACAAAAATGGCATCAAGTACTGCTACATCCAAAGAATTATCGTGTAAAGCATCTTTCAAACTACGCGAACGAAGATAATCAATCGCCTGCTGTTCCCAAATGGGTGTCAAAGCAGGTCGTGCCTCTATTCTCGTCTGGTTGTTATCTTCTATTATTAGATTCATTAAAGAATTCAAGAAAGGATAAGTTTGAGAAACTATACCCGAAATTTGATTATTAAATTGGGCATAAATTAAATGTGGATTTTTACTGCACTCAACATCTTCCAAACGATATTTTCTCCACAACATATTCCATCCTAAAATTTTGTTCCATGAAAAGGTATTTCGCCATACTTCTTCTCGAAACAAAAATAAATGAACAGCAACTTCTACCTCACTAGAAAATATTTTAGTCCCGAATCCTCGTTCAGGGAAATACAAAACTTCAGGCTGCACAAACCCACTACACTTCATCTCATTACGGAAATAAGAGGTAAAATCCAAGGGCGTTTCCACAAGTTGAAAACGTTTATAAGGATATTTATTCCCCGCAGAAATTTCAGCCACGTGACGAGCTCCACGGATAATTGACCTCGCAGAAGTTCCCTCTCGTACAGGAGAAGGTAACAACCGATCGTTCAATAGTTTTAACAATGAAGCGTGTTTACGCCACACGTGAAGCTCGTAAGTCACACTATCCACAATCAACTGCCGGGTAACGTAATCGCCTATATTAAGCGTGAGACCCGGCAACGGGGATTCATTCCGAAACACAAATTGATCCCCCTTTTTCATTCGCATTCCCTGGGAAATAACTTTATTTTTCCCGTAATTACGTACTCGCAACGAGTAACGAGTAAAATCCCTAGAATTATCATACGGGGAACCCGGATTTTCTGGAGGAACAGTCGTCGGGTACCACAAAACCTCCGGGATCAACAAAGTAAAATCTTTTCGTAAATACGAATAACGTTTCCCCAAACGACAAGCCAAATACATACGCTCGCGTGTATCTGCGATTTCTGCATCCGGAACATTCAGATAACAAATTCTCTCGTCGATTTGACCTTTATAAGATAGTTCCAATAGCAACGAATCCCCGGGGGACAATCTCGCCGGTACGCCAATCACTTGCTTTTCCCGTTCATAAAGGGAAGTCGTTCCATTTATGAACAAGGAAGTCACCTCCAAACTCGGATTCAAGTAAAGCAACACCTTGTCAAGTTCCACCCCCGTACAATTCCGCACAACGAGTTTTGTATTCACAAACATTTCATTCTCTCGTTGCTCATAATCAATATCCTGAGACTCAAGATAAGCTTTCGGGTAAGAAGAATATTTTTCGTAAATAGATCTATAATTCAAACGTTCACGAAATTCATCCTGCCGCAAAAAGAAAAAAGAACTTCCACACACCACCCCCATGATCAAAAAAAAGGAAGCCATTATCCATTTACAACGACTACAAGGTCGGTTCGGAATTCGATCGAATTTTAAAATGGTCAACCCGACAAAACCAAGCCCCAAGAAAAACCATGCCCCTCGCTGTAAAAGATAACCCAACATATCAGAATGGCCTGTTATCCTGGAAAAGGCACTCGGTAAAGAAAGCCCCAACGGATCAAACAAACCGAATTGATAATCTGAAATATAAAATATCGTGGACACTAAAAATCCAAGGAGAAGAATCATACTCAACACCCGATTCTTTAACCAAGTAATAACAAAAAAAGAAAGTCCCAGCATGAATACAAGGGCCGGCATAACCATCAAAAACAAATAAAATAGATAGTAAATTCCACCCAACGGGAAAGGCATAAACAACAGATGCATCACCATAATCATTAACAACGAAAGTACTGCCGCACCACCAAACACACTGATAAAAGCAATAAACACGCCACACATGTATTCCGCATTACTTTCCGGCCGATAGTACACCGTTTCCATGCTATCCACATAACGTTTTTTACTCAAAAAGTGACAACTCAGAATCACCAAAGGAAGCGTTTGAAAAATCAAGAAAAAGAAAGTATTCATAAACGGGACAGATGAGGAAAAATCCGCAACGCAAAACGAATACCTCCCTAAAATACTCTGATTACTCAATTGAGCAAACAAGATCACGACATACATCCCTAAGGTATAAAACCATAATAATTTTTCCCTTAATAATAACCGAATGTTGTAAAATGCTATCGTGTTGATATTTTTTATATCCATAATCTTTTAAGCATGCATTTCAACTATTCACAAATATAGTGAAAACATTCGTATAAACACCAATTATTTCACTATATTTGCAATTATAACCATAAACTACAAATATATGAAAAGAGTTAAATTATTAATCTTGTCAATTTCGCTCCTTACTTGCGGTTTGGGAACTATTTACGGCATAATTTTCTATCAATTACCTAACACACCCATGTTTTCTTACTGGAATGTTGCAGGTTATGACCCAGGAGATCCAATCATCTTAACTAAGGGGGAAGATAAAGAAATGTACATCGCTGCCATTGCTCCATTTGATATTAAGAAATTTAATGTCAAAGCAAATATAGTATTCTCTGGTATACAAATAGAATTCCCTATTGATTATAAATTAGAAATTTTAGATACGCCTATTCCTGAAGGCACAGAATTACAATGTAGAATTAATTTTCCCGTACTCGAGTCTTTTCCTTCCACTGATGGAATGTTAGTATTAACATTTTATGGCCAAGAGGGGAAAGTAATTGCAGGCGGAGCAGCTACATTTTCTATCCGTTAAAATAGCTTTCTAAAGTATGTATTTTCTACATTACCACAAGCGACTCCCAAGGTAATCCCAAATGTCATCATTGGGATTACCTTAGGATTGCACGCAATCATCTACCGTTCAGGATCTGCAAACACGTGTTCGATAATCCGGCGATCGACATCATCAAATGTTTTGTTCCGGCGTTTCATGACAGCCTCAGCTGTGAAAACGAACTGATTCATTTTATGCTCCGTGAACCCACTGGCTCCACCCCATGAGAAGGAAGGAACAAAATTTCGGGGGAAATCCGAACCGAAAATATTGGTACCCACACCGATCACCGTTCCGGTGTTAATCATGGTGGAAATACCCAGTTTAGCATGGTCACCCATGATCAGACCACAGAATTGAAGTCCGGTCCGACGAAAATGCTTGGTCTCGTAATCCCACAACTTCACCTCCACGTAAGTATTTTTCAGATTGGAATTATTCGTCCCGGCACCAATGTTACACCACTCGCCTAGCACGGAATTCCCGAGGAAACCGTCATGTGCCTTATTCGAATAGGCTATCATCACGACGTTGTTCACCTCTCCCCCGCATTTGCAATACGGACCGAGAGTCGTCGCCCCGTATACCTTGGCTCCCATCGTCAGCACCGAATGTTCGCACATAGCCAACGGTCCCCGCACGAGAACACCTTCCATGATCTCGGCATCTTTACCGATATACACTGGGCCTCCTTCCGTGTTAATTACCGCACAGCGCACTACAGCCCCCTCTTCCACGAAAACAGGGTACTTCCCGTACACCTGCACGCAATTATTCAGCGGGGCACTTTCACGCCCTTCTGTAATCAACCGGAAATCTACCTCCAATTCTTGGGCATTCAGTGAAAACAAATGGTAAGGATAAACAACACGGGTAAACTCTCCAGTGTATTCTTTACGTGTAAAATCGGGTACAGTCATCGGATCAAAGGTTGCAACATCCTGTCTACCCATCCGCACGGCGATCAAACAATCACCTTGTAATAACATCTCTCCAGCCTGCAAAGACTTAATCTCTCGCATCAATTCATCATTCGGACAAATCGAACTGTTGACAAGCAAATTATCATCTTCCACAGACAACGGGAACTTTTCTTGAAGGTAATCTTTGGTCAGATATGCAACCTTATCTCCAAACCGCTTTTCCCACTTTTCCCGGATCGTGAGAATTCCAACCCTCAATTCAGAAATCGGACGAGTAAAAGTCAAGGGTCTTAAAGTTCCCCAACTTTTATCATCAAACAAAATTATTTTCATTGTGTGTTTTATATTTGCTCACAAAAGTAACAAATGCATCATATTTCACAAAAAAATCTTTGGCATAGGAATTGTCCTATGATGTAGTGGTTTATTTTTCAGTGCCTTTTTGTCAAAATGTCAGTTTCTTGAGACAAGGCTAATCACGGGAAAACTGGAAATAAACCAAAAGTGGAAAAGTTTAAAACAATAGAGATAAGGAGATCATAATGAATAAAATAGATTTAAAAGATATTTTACAAGAAAGCTTGACGGACGATAATCAGGATTATTTATCCATCCTGGGAGACGAGAAGGAGATGCTCAACGACCACACGGATATTCCTGACACCCTGCCAATTTTACCGTTACGGAACACGGTTCTGTTCCCTGGCGTCATAATCCCTATAAATATTGGCAGGGAAAAGTCTTTGAAACTCATTCGGTACGTGTATAAAAGCAGCGTACCTTTCGGTGTTATCGCCCAGAGAGACACCAACACGGAAAATCCCAAACTGGAAGACCTATACACGATAGGTACAGTTGCCACCGTCTTGAAGATACTGGAAATGCCGGATGGTACCACAACGGCTATCATACAAGGTAAAAAGAGATTCGAACTCGATGACATCCTATATGATGAACCTTATCACGTGGGAAAGATCACGGTTAAGCAAGAGGACACGATCAAGGAGGATGACCAAGAGTATAATGCCATCGGAGAGGCTTTAAAGGAGATGGCTCTCAAGATCGTAAAATATTCCAGCAACATCCCGAACGAGGCCGGATTCGCCTTGAAAAACATCGAGAGTATGCTATTCTTGATCAATTTCATTTCTTCGAACACGGATATTGACTACCGGAATAAACAGGAATTACTGGAAATTGACATCTTGAAAGAACGGGCAACCAAATTACTGGAACTTTTAGGCAAACAAGTCAAGATTCTGGAACTCAAAGAGGACATCCAGAAAAAAGTGAAAGTCGATTTGGATAAACAACAACGGGAATATTTACTCCACCAGCAGATGAAGACCATCCAAAACGAGCTGGGTGCCAACCCGGTGGATGAAGACCTTCAAGAATTGGAAGAAGCAGCCAAAAAGAAAAAGTGGGGAAAGAACGTGCAGGAAATTTTCGAAAAAGAACTTCAAAAATTAAAACGCCAAAATCCTTCCACCCCGGACTATTCCGTGCAATTCAATTACGTGAAAGAATTGACCGAGTTACCCTGGGAACACTATTCCGAGGACAATTTCGACTTGAAGAAAGCCTCCGAGATACTGGATGCCGATCATTACGGACTGGATAAAGTGAAAGAGAGAATTCTCGAATACCTAGCCGTACTGAAACTGAAAGGAGATATGAAATCCCCGATCCTGTGCCTGTATGGCCCTCCGGGAGTCGGCAAGACCTCTTTAGGCAAATCTGTTGCCCGGGCACTTAACCGGGAGTTTGTACGTATGTCATTGGGAGGTTTACACGATGAATCCGAAATCCGGGGACACCGTCGTACCTATATTGGAGCCATGCCCGGACGAATCATCCAAAGTATCAAGAAAGCGGGTACATCAAATCCCGTATTCATACTGGACGAAATTGACAAAGTTGGCCAAGACTTTCGGGGAGACCCACAATCGGCTCTATTGGAAGTACTTGATCCGGAACAGAACACGACCTTCCATGATAACTATCTGGACGTAGACTACGACTTATCAAAAGTCATGTTTATCGCCACAGCAAACGACATTTCGACGATTGCTCCCCCGTTAAGGGACCGTATGGAAATGATCGAGGTGAGTGGTTACCTCATGGAAGAAAAAATAGAGATTGCCAAACGGCATTTGATACCCAAACAACTGGTGAATCACGGGCTGAAAGCAGAACAAATCGAATTTACCGACGATATACTAAACTTCATCATCGATAAATACACCCGGGAATCAGGAGTACGGGGATTAGATAAGACCTTGGCAAAGATCATGCGTCAAGTGGCAAAGAACGTCGCTATGGACCCGTCTTTCACGATTAAACCGACAAAGGTTACCGTGGAAGGATACTTGGGTACCCCCATCTTCACCCGGGAAGAATACCAGGGTAACGAATTACCCGGAGTGGTTACCGGCTTAGCATGGACAGCCGTGGGTGGAGAGATTCTTTACGTGGAATCCAGTATCAGCAAAGGAAAAGGCGTACTAACCATGACAGGAAGCCTAGGTGATGTGATGAAAGAGTCTGCCACCTTGGCATTAGAATACATCAAATCGCATGCCGAAGAATTGGGCATACAACCCTCTGTCGTGGAAGAACACAATATTCATATTCACGTTCCGGCAGGTGCCGTACCGAAAGACGGCCCCTCAGCAGGAATCACCATGGTCACCTCGTTAGCCTCATCGCTAACCGGAAGAAAGGTAAAAAAGGCTTTAGCCATGACCGGCGAGATCACGTTGAGAGGTAAAGTTCTCCCCGTGGGAGGTATCCGGGAAAAGATCCTAGCTGCCAAACGTGCCGGGATCAAAGAGATCATCCTTTGCCGGGAAAACAAAAAAGACATTGACGAGATTAAAAAAGAATACGTAAAAGGCATTAAATTCCACTTCGTTGACCACATTCGGGAAGTATTGGACATTGCCTTGATCTAAAAAAATCTACCCATGTTGAAGTGCATCTTAAAAATGAAACTTGTTTTTTAAGATGCACTTCGTTTTTTACCCCCTCACATGATGACACTATTCAATCCATCATCCTCCCAATCATATTCGGAGCTATGAGGAAAGCAATTCTCGCTAATAATCAAACAATTACTTTTACTTATTAGTTTTACCTATCCAAACATAGAATAATTCAATCAAATTTGTTGTTTTAATAAAAATAAATGATATATTTTTGTATTGAGAAAATAAAAACAAGAATCAATTATAAAAATAAAAAACAATGGAACCAATTATCAATTCACAACTTCCTGAGTTCAAAGTTCAGGCATTTCACAACGGAGAGTTCAAAACAATAAGTAGCGAAGACGTAAAAGGCAAGTGGGCGATCTTCTTTTTCTACCCCGCAGACTTTACCTTCGTTTGCCCGACCGAATTAGTTGACGTGGCAGAGAAATACGAGCAATTCAAAGCAATGGGAGTAGAAGTTTACTCTGTAAGCACGGATTCTCATTTCGTACACAAAGCATGGCATGATGCCTCTGAAAGCATTCGCAAAATCAAATACCCGATGTTGGCAGACCCGACCGGAGTATTGAGCCGTGCCTTCGGGGTCATGATCGAGGAAGACGGGATGGCTTATCGCGGAACATTCGTGGTAAACCCAGAAGGAAAGATTAAAATTGCAGAAATCCACGACAACAACATTGGGCGTAACGCGGACGAATTACTTCGGAAGGTTGAAGCTGCTCAATTCGTGGCAGAACACCCGAACGAAGTTTGTCCTGCAAAATGGAAAAAAGGAGCAAATACACTGAAACCAAGTATCGATTTAGTCGGAAAAATCTAACAAGAATCTTCCACGGGGTGTTATGATACACCCCCTCTTTATCCCACCTTTCCCCATTTTAAATTCTAAATTATATGCTAGATACCTCTTTGAAAGATCAACTTAAAAATATTTTCGCTGTTTTAGAGGCTCGATACACATTGGATATTGCCGTGGCCCCTCAACACGAAAGTTGGCAGGAATTAACGGAAATGCTGGCAGACGTAGCTGAATGTTCAGATAAAATATCTTGCCAGATTAAAGAGGGAAAAGAACTGGAGTTCTCTTTACTGAAAAACGGAGAACCCACAGGCATCAAATTCCGGGGTGTTCCCAATGGCCACGAGTTCACCTCCCTCCTACTTGCTATTATGAATGCAGACGGGAAAGGGAAGAATTTTCCGGATAAGACCATCTGCAACCGGGTGAAAGCATTGAAAGGCCCCATACACCTGACAACTTACGTATCTTTAACTTGTACCAACTGTCCGGATGTCGTACAAGCGCTGAATGCAATGGTTACTTTAAACCCGCAAATCCATCACGAAATGGTCGACGGGGCAATCTACCAAGATGAAGTAGAAAAATTAAAGATACAAGGAGTACCTTCCGTGTTCGCTGATGGAAAACTCCTCCATGTCGGAAGAGGGGAATTCGGTGAATTATTAAACAAACTTGAGACTCAATACGGAATAGAGGAAAACACGTTAGAGGTAAAAGAAAAAAGTTATGATGTCATCGTTTTAGGAGGAGGACCGGCAGGTTCGGCTGCCGCCATTTACTCCGCACGCAAGGGTTTGAACGTGGCAGTCATAGCGGAACGTATCGGGGGACAAGTCAAAGAAACCGTGGGAATTGAAAACCTAATTTCCGTACCGGAAACAACAGGTAATCAATTAGCAGACAATTTACGGACACATTTACAATGTTACCCAATTGACCTGCTAGAACATCGGCAGATTGAAAAAATAGCATTAGAAGATAAACAAAAAATACTTTCCACGGCTACCGGGGAGAAATTCTCCGCACCGGCTGTTATCGTAGCTACCGGAGCCAGTTGGAGAAAACTGAACGTATCAGGTGAGGCCGAGTATATCGGTAGAGGCGTCGCGTTCTGCCCGCATTGTGACGGGCCATTCTACAAAGGCAAACACGTTGCAGTTGTAGGAGGGGGCAATTCAGGGATAGAAGCTGCCATTGATTTGGCAGGAATATGTTCAAAAGTTACCGTATTGGAATTTTTGGACAATTTAAAGGCCGATCAAGTGTTACAGGAAAAACTAAAAAGCTTACCCAACGTGGAAGTCTTTGTCAATTCGCAAACACTTGAAGTTATCGGCAACGAAGATAAGGTAACAGGCATCCGGGTAAAAGACCGGACCTCCGAAGAGGTTCGTACCATTGAATTGGACGGAATTTTCGTTCAGATCGGTTTAATGCCTAATAGCGGCGTTTTCCGGGATGTAGTCGACACGAATCGAATGGGAGAAATCGCCATCGACACGCATTGCCGCACAAATATTCCGGGAATCTATGCCGCAGGAGATGTCTCCACCGTACCCTACAAACAAATCATCATCGCCATGGGAGAAGGAGCAAAAGCCGCACTTTCTGCTTTTGAGGATCGGATGCGAGGGGTGATTTAAAGTAAAAGATAAAAGTGAAAAACTAAAAGTGAATTAGACTTCGCTTTTAGTTTTCACTTTTCATCTTCCAGGCCTTTGGTCAATGACTTAACCAGTTTATATTTATTAAAGAATTCTCTTAATATTACCCTTAAAACCGTATACCCCGGTATCGCCAAGATCATTCCCGGTATACCCGCCAAATTTCCTGCAATCAGTATCACCAAAAAAATCTCCATCGGGTGAGCGTGAACACTATTCCCGTAAATCAGAGGCTGTAACACCACATTATCAATCAACTGGGTAATAATGAAAACGATACTCATGTATATCAACAAGGGAAATACTACCGTGTAGAAATCGACATCCACATTCGTCGCAATCCCGACAGACAACCCGAAGGCCGCCCCGATCAGAGGCCCGATATAAGGAATTACATTCGTAATCCCCGTGATCAAACCAATCAGCACCGCATTATTAAACGGTAGCCCCACAATCGTTAATCCCAATATATTTAAACCCATCACGATCAGCACCTCGAAGGTAATCCCGATAAAATAACGCATCAGCAATCTTTGAATCGAATCCAACGCATTCCCCACACCTTCCCCATAACGTGTCGGCACGATAGTCAATAACATCCGGTAAAATAACTTGCTATCCTTCAGGAAAAAGAATGCCATGAAGGTCACGGAAAACAAGGCAATGAAAATACTACTGATCGTACCCGCCAAAGAACCGAACATATTTTGAATCTGCGTAACATCCACCACCGACTTCAAGTTCGTCACGATATATTCCTTCACGTCCTGATCCGATTCAAGAATTCCAAACCGTTTCAATCCCTGCTCCAAATCGGCCAAAGGATCTTCAAGCTTGTTCACGATATTCGTGATACTAATATCACTCAACGACTGAAATTCTTGGCTCACTAACGGGATCACCGTGTAAAAGAAAAGGATGAATACCACCCAAATACAAATCAGAGCTATCGCAGCTCGCAAACCTTCTGGTATATGATACCCCTTAATTTCCAAGCGCTCCAAACAATTCATCACCGGTCGTCCTAAAAAAGAGATGATCACGGCAATCAAGATATAAGCTATTATGGAAGAAAAATACCAACACAAAAATCCCACGACCGCCAAAGCGAACCCTCCCAGACAATATTTTCCTATATTATTCATAATTCAATCTTTACAACGTAACAAACAACTCTCCGTTTACGACAAAAGCAACTTGACGTTACACATTTCTTAGCCCAAAAATAGATAAATAAATTTATTCTATAAGTACATAGGTATTATTTATGCGAAAAAAACATGGAAATCAAGAAAACATTTTTATCTTTGATTACGTTCTTTAATGGATAAATAACAAAATAAAGTCGTGTATGCTAAGAAAAGCTTGGGATCTATATTACGACGGATTCAGGAATATGCCCCGATGGGGAAGAACTCTTTGGCTTATTATCATTATTAAGCTATGTATCATGTTTTTAGTCTTTAAACTTTGGTTAATGCCCAATTACCTCAACTCCCACTATGACAGTGCCGAGGAGAAAAGTAATCATGTTTTTGAAGAATTAACAACAAAACCTTAATATTATGTTTCTTGATCTGACAACAACCACTCTGGTAGAGTGGTCACGATGGCAATTCGCCATGACAGCAATTTATCATTACATGTTCGTACCCCTGACCTTGGGGTTAGCCTTGATGCTCGCTATCATGGAAACCATGTGGGTAAAAACGGGTGATCAAAATTGGCTGAATGCCACTAAATTCTGGATGAAACTGTTCGGTATAAACTTTGCCATCGGCGTGGCTACCGGATTAATTCTGGAATTCCAGTTCGGAACAAACTGGTCAAACTACTCTTGGTTCGTGGGGGATATTTTCGGCGCCCCGCTGGCCATTGAAGGAATTATAGCGTTCTTCTTAGAATCGACCTTCGTGGCTGTCATGTTCTTTGGCTGGAATAAAGTAAGCAAACGCTTCCATCTGATCTCAACCTGGATGGTATTTGTCGGGGCAAACATTTCAGCTTTATGGATTCTGGTTGCCAATGCTTGGATGCAAAATCCCGTCGGCATGGAATTCAACCCGCTGACGGCCAGAAATGAAATGGATGATTTTTGGGCCATTCTCTTCTCCCCCACTGCGATCAGTAAATTTACCCATACGGTAACCTCGGCCTACACGCTCTCGGCCTGTTTCGTGGTAGGAGTGAGTTCATGGTTCATCCTGAAGAAAAGGAACCTTGAATTCGCCCGCAAAAGCATCATGCTTGCCTCCGTATTCGGGTTAATCAGTATTCTTCTCACCATGTACACGGGAGACTCCAGCGCACAGGATGTAACCAAAACACAACCCATGAAATTCGCCGCCATGGAAGGCCTTAACAAGGGTGGTAACGGGGTTGAATTCACCGTAATCGGTATTCCGACAAACGATCCGTCATTACCGACTTCCAAGATGAAAAAAATGGAATACGCGATCCATGTTCCCAAAATGCTTTCCTTCTTGGGGTATCATGATTTCAACGCCTATATTCCCGGTATTCAAAATATTTTAGACGGCTACACCTCACAAGAAGGTATCACCTATCCCTCTTTGGAACAGCGTATGGCTAACGGCCGCACCGCCATTGATGCCTTGAAAACATATAAACAAGCCGTCAAGGACGAAGATCAGCCCCTTGCCGACAGCACGTTACAAGTCTTTAAAGCCAACTATTCGGACTTCGGGTACGGCTACTTGTCTTCTCCATACGATGCGATCCCCCATGTGCCACTCGTGTTCTACAGCTTCCGAATCATGGTTGGGCTGGGTATGCTATTTACACTTCTATTCATTCTTTCCCTGTGGTATGCAAAGAAGAGAAAATTCGAGAAATTCAAACTCATTCCTTACTTGGCTCTTGTCTGCGTTCCCTTGGCTTACATCGCCTCCCAATGCGGTTGGATCGTGGCAGAAGTTGGTCGCCAACCTTGGGTCGTACAGGACCTGATGCCCACGAATGTCGCCGTTACCAAAATAGCGTCCGACTGGGTAATGACCACATTCTGGATGTTTGCCATACTTTTCACCGTCCTGCTAATTGCAGAACTGAAAATTATGTTCCACCAGATAAAAAAGGGACCGGAAAATCATTAAAATCATAAATCATAAATCGCAAATGAATATGGAATTTCTTCAACACTATTGGTGGATTTTAATATCATTACTTGGCGGATTGCTCGTATTCCTGCTGTTCGTGCAAGGAGGACAAACACTATTATATACCATTGCCAAGACCGAAGATGAACGTAATCTCTTGGTCAACAGTTTGGGACGTAAATGGGAATTCACGTTTACCACATTGGTCGTATTCGGAGGTGCATTTTTTGCCAGTTTTCCGCTATTCTATTCAACCAGTTTCGGGGGAGCTTATCTCGCTTGGATGGTTGTACTATTCTGTTTCGTGATGCAAGCCGTTTCCTACGAGTATCGCCGGAAAGCCGGCAACCTGCTCGGGGAAAAGACCTACAACATATTTCTGATCATTAACGGGGTCATCGGCACCATCTGTATCGGTGCCGTTGTCGGGTCTTTCTTCACGGGTAACCCGTTTAAACTGGGAGAAATGAACGATGTCACCTGGATGAGCCCTTGGAGAGGCATCGAGGTGCTGTTCAATGTCGCAAACCTCTGTCTGGGTCTAGCCATATTCTTCTTGGCCCGTACATTAGCCTCCCTCTATTTTATGAATAACATCAAACACGATGTAATCTACGAAAGAAGTAAAAAGCAAGTATTATACAACTCTATCCCTTTCGTTGTACTTCTACTTGCCTTCCTAGCCATCATATTGCTGGGCAAAGGCTATGCGATCATGGAAGATAAGAGCATCCAGCTCGTCCCATACAAATATTTCCACAACCTACTGGAAATGCCTTTGAACACGCTTATTTTACTGATCGGGGTTGTCGGAGTTTTATTCGGAATCATCCAATCCATTCTGAAACCCCACTGGAGAAAAGGGATTTGGTTTTCCGGAATCGGAATCGTCTTGGCTGTAATCGCCCTATTTATCGTGGCAGGATTCAATAACACGGCATTCTACCCGTCATACACGGATCTCAACTCGTCCTTGACCATTTATAATGCCTCATCTTCTCTCTACACGTTGAAAACCATGGCATATGTGTCACTGGCCTCCCCGATCGTGCTGGCCTATATATTCTACGCTTGGCGGGCTCTCAACAAAAAACAGATCGACATACAAGATGTGAAAGATGACCACCATGCGTATTAAGATAAAAACTAAAAGTTAAAAGATAAAAGATGAAAACTGAAAGATGAAAGCCGGGAAACATTTTCCACTTTTACCTTTTAGTTTTTAACTTTTATCTTTCTTCTTATATGTAAAAAAAGGGCTGGAAACAGCCCTTTTTTTACATATAAGAAGAATTGTCCCAACAGTGGGTACAAAGCTCCTCCTTCGGCAATCCGATTGCCTTCACAATATCTTCCAGACGTTGGAATTTCAATGAGTCCAGCTGTAAATGCTGAGCCATCACCTCCAACATCTTCTTGTATTTATCCGAATCGGGATCGGTATACGGTTTTAAAATCTCTTCCGTCAAATCGGACGTACCCTCTAAATCCCGGATCACCCGACGGGTAAACAAATCAAAATTAGAACGGGAAGAAGAGAAATTCAAGAACACGCAAGGATATACCAGCGGGGGACAAGCAATCCGCATATGCACTTCCTTCACCCCGCATTCCTTCAATTTCACCACATTATCCTTCAACTGCGTTCCTCGCACAATCGAATCATCCAAGAAAAGAATCCGGGCATCCCGCGTAAATGCCTCGTTAGGTAATAATTTCATCTTGGCCACTAAATCCCGCATGGCTTGATTCTGCGGCATAAAACTACGGGGCCACGTGGGCGTGTACTTCACGAACGGGCGCTTGTACGGCAGGCAACGGGCATTCGAGTAACCAATCGCATGACCGACTCCCGAATCAGGTATTCCCGCCACATAATCCACCTTCACGTCATCCTTTTCGGCAATAGCTGCTCCACAACGATAACGGGCATCTTCCACGTTAATCCCTTCGTAATAAGAAGAAGGGTAACCGTAATACACCCACAAGAAAGAGCATATCTGTTTCTTACATCCCGGAGTAGTCACTTGCGTGATCCCATCCCGGGTAATCTGCAAAGCTTCCTGCGGTTGAATATCCCGCACGATCGTGTACCCCAGATTCGTGAACGAAGAACTCTCGCTGGCCACTACATAACCATGCTCATTTTTTCCTAGGATAATCGGAGTCCGACCGTATTTATCCCGAGCCGCATAAATTCCCGTCTCCGTCAGGATCAAAAAGGAGCAAGACCCCTTGACCTTGTTATACACATTCTCGATTCCCTCCTTAAACGTATTCCCGGCATTAATCAACATGGCGACTGCCTCCGCCGGGTTCACTGTCGAACTCGACAATTCGGCAAAATGCTTGCGTTCCTTCAGAAACTCGTCCACAATCTCGTCCAAATTAGCCAAACGACCAACCACCACGACAGCAAACCGTCCCAAATGCGAGGTCACCGTGATGGGCTGCGATTCCATATCACTGATCACCCCGATCCCCAAGTTAGACCCGGCAAAACGATCCAATTCCGGTTCAAATTTATTCCGGAAATAGGCACTCTCCAAACTATGGATGGAACGATTAAATTCCGTCCCGTTATAAAAAGCAAGTCCCGCACGTTTCGTTCCCAGATGAGAATGGTAGTCTGTGCCGTAAAACACGTCGGCAACACAATCCTTACGAGATACACAGCCAAAAAATCCGCTCATACTTCAATATCTTTTTGTAATTATTTCTCTTCAATCTTCTCTTTCGCAGCCTGTAAAGCCAAATCGAATTTCGGGTAAATATTCTCAACCCCGACAAGCTCACCGATTCCTCCCTTCAACAAATCCTTTTTCACCGATTCGCTCACTCCCGATAAAACGATATACGTACCCTCGTTCTTTAATTGGAGAATCGTCTCCCTTAGATTCTTCAACCCGGTAGAGTCCACGAAAGGAACATGACGCATACGAATAATCAGCACATCGTAATTCACGCCCAAGTTACGAATTGTTTCACAATATGTCTTTGCCGACCCGAAGAAAAACGGCCCGCTAATCTCGTATATACCCAAACCTTTTGGCAAATTCTTATAATTCTCAAGCACATCACTATCCATATTCGTGGCACCGATAATCTCCTTCGGGGCATTATCCGCCATACGCTTCATAAACAACAGGGCAGCCAACACAACACCAATTTCAATCGCCACGGTCAGATCCACCAACACGGTCAAGAAGAATGTCACCAACAAAATCACCACGTCGGACATGGAAGCCCGTAAAATAGAACGGAATGACCGCCATTCACTCATATTATAAGATACCACAATCAGGATTCCCGCCAAACATGACATCGGAATCAAAGACGCCCATTTCCCAAAGAACAACATGATTAGCAATAGCACCACAGCATGGGTGATTCCGGCAATCGGGGTACGTCCCCCATTCTTCACGTTGGTTGCCGTACGGGCAATAGCTCCCGTGGCAGGAATACCACCAAACAAAGGAGAGGCAATATTAGCAATCCCCTGGGCTATCAACTCTGTATTCGAACGATGGTGCCCACTAATCATACCGTCAGCCACCACCGCAGACAATAACGACTCGATAGCACCTAAAATGGCTATCGTCATGGCAGGCTGCAAGTAATGAGACAACTGATCCCACTCGATAGACGGGAACACCGGGGTCAAATTACATTTAATCTCCCCGAACTCGGAACCGATCGTCGTCACCGCACCTTCCGGCAAAAGGAAAGCCACGATAGGCGTGACCACCAGTATAGCGACAAACGAACCCGGCACCCGGCTCGTGATCTTCGGCATATACACCGCAATCAACACGGTCACGACCGTGATTCCCACGGCATACCAGTTCACCGTATCCATCCCCCCGAAATAAGCGCCCCACTTACCGATAAAACTCCCCGGCACATCCGTCAGCGTCAATCCCAACGCGCTGGATATTTGCGTGGAGAATATCGTCAAAGCGATACCGGAAGTAAAACCGACAATCAACGGGTGAGGGATAAACTTCAGCAAAGTCCCCAACCGCAACATACCGAATCCGATCATGATCACCCCGGCAAATATCGTTGAAATAATCATCCCGTCCAGACCGTAATCATTTACAATCCCGTAGACAATAATGATAAAAGCTCCCGTGGGACCACCGATCTGTACCCGGCTACCACCAAAAAACGAAATGAGAAACCCGGCCACGATAGCCGTTATAATCCCCTTTTCAGGAGAAACTCCCGAGGCCACGGCAAAAGCGATTGCCAACGGTAAGGCCACGATTCCTACCACGATTCCGGCAAGAATATCTTTCGATAAATTCTTCTTTACCGAACCGTCTTTAATTAATCCGAATAACTTCGGACTAAACACCTTTTCCATACTATTATACCCTTAATTTAAAAACGCACAAAGGTATATATTAATTTCAAATTCAGGGCTTCGAAATTAATAGAAATTAATAATTCCACGGATTCAATCCATCAACTCGATGACGATTATTCGCATACCGACTTCGACGTTTCGAATAACCTCATCAAATATGAAATACTTGATTAAAGAAATGTTTTAATTCCCCCTTAGACACAGCCCCGCATCCCACTTGTGGCTGTCCCTCCACGGGAACAAACATCAAGGTCGGGATACTTCGCACATTGAAAGCCTTCACCAACTCCTTCTCCATATCGCTATCCACCTTATAAATATCAACTTTTCCCTCGTACTCTCGCTGCAATTCTTCCAGAATCGGGGCTATGGTCTTACACGGGACACACCAGTTCGTGTAAAAATCTATCACTACCGGACGCTCTCCCTCGAATCTATACACTCTGCTATTCTGGTAGTCAAACACTTTCTGTTTAAAACTATCCTTTGTCAAATGTTCGATCATAGTTATATCATTACAAGTTAATAAATACATGAATCATACGCACTCCTCTCACAACAAGTTACAAGTTCCTTTCCATACCTGTTCCTAAATTGCATTCTTTATCGTATCTTTGGAAAAATCATTATAAAACACGATTACACATGAAAATTTTTGGAAATATTATCTGGGTCCTGTTCGGCGGTTTCTTCGTCGCACTAGAATACTTTGTATCCAGCATAGGTTTGTTTATCACGATCATCGGAATTCCTTTCGGGATACAAACCCTAAAACTCGGAGTGCTGGCCCTCTGGCCTTTCAGCAGTCAGGTGGTAGACATCCCGCAAAGTAGTGGCTGTCTTTCCTTTCTCATGAATGTCATCTGGTTCTTCATAGGGGGAATATGGATATTCTTGTCCCATCTCCTTTTCGGGGTAATCTTCTGCATCACCATCATCGGTATCCCTTTCGGCATGCAACATTTCAAACTGGCCCGCCTAGCCATCACCCCCTTTGGTCACGACGTTCTATAAAAAAGCGGACCCCATCCCTAAGGCCCGCTCGTCTAATAAAAAGCTCTAAACAATTGTCCAAAGCTAAACTAAAAATTCAGTGATCTCCTAATTCATTTCAGATTCATGATTTATGATTTTAGATTCCAACCGCACTGATGCTTTTAATCATAAATCGTCAATCATAAATCTACAATTTCTAGATTCCTTTCAACGCCTTCAGCGTCTTTTCCGTTTCCGGGTTAGACGGACGTGTCATATTAGGATTTACAATCTTTCCTTCCTTGTCTAACAGGATAAAACGAGGAATACCTCTGATACCGAAAGCGGTCATGAATTCACGATCTCCACCATTGTGTAATTGAACTCCGCCCAAACCTTGTTCCTTCACCATTTTCTCCCAAGCAGCTTTATCTTTATCGCAAGAAATACTTACGAACACAATTTTCTTCCCATGCATCTTTTTCTCCAACTCTTTCAAATGAGGAAGCTCATACTGACAAGGTCCACACCATGTAGCCCACACGTCAATATAGACATATTTACCCTTCAAATCACTCAAGGAAACTTCCTTACCATTTATATCCAGATATTTAAACGTGGGAGCTTGATCCCCTTCTTTTAACTCTTTTTTCTCTTGTGCATTCACCGTAACAAATGACAACAAGATCAACATACAGGATAAATAATGCTTTAATCTCATAACTTTTCTTTGTTTATTTTTTATTGTAACACAAAGCTAGCGATTAAAACCCAGACCCATATCACGTAAAAAAGGTTTTAAGATAGATTTAATACATCCCCTTATTTTTTATCCACGACCACCCGGAAACTATCGTCCAGACGCAAGATGCCGCCAAACGTACTACCATCCTCATTTTTAAAGCCATTCAGTGACCCGGTTTTCCCTTTCAATACCAAAACCTCGACCTGTTTCTGTGTTAATTTTTTCCCAAAAAATTCCATGGGGATAATAAAGTCACACGATTTTCTATACAGACTACATCCCCAGGCAGCCCGTCCCTTGATAATTTCGCCGTTCCCACACTTCGGACATTTCAACACAACGGGCTCCGCGGGAGCTTTTGCTTTCTTCGGAGCTTTCTCTTTCGCAGCAGTTTCTTTTTTGACCTCTTCTGCCACCTCCACGGTAATCGCTTTCCGGGGCGAACACTTCACCACGTGTACCAGCTCGTTCACCATCACCTTCAACTCCTCCATAAAATCCGACACATTGTAAGTCCCCTCCTCGATCATCCGTAATTTTTTCTCCCATTGCCCGGTCAGCTCGGCTGATTTCAACAGGTCATTCTGAATCGTATCGATCAATTCAACACCCGTGGCAGTGGCCACCAATCGCTTTTTATCTTTCCGGATATATCCTCTTTTCAATAACGTCTCGATAATCCCCGCCCGGGTAGATGGACGTCCGATCCCGTTCTCCTTCATTAAATCCCGAAGTTCCTCGTCTTCCACCTGTTTCCCGGCAGTCTCCATCGCACGCAACAAATCCGCCTCCGTGTAATACTTCGGTGGCTGCGTCTCCTTCTCCTGCAATTCGGGTGTGTGCGGTCCCTTCTCCCCGACTTCGTACACAGGCAACACGTTCTCATCACTCTGCTTGTTCGATGCCGCAGGAAATACTACCCGCCAAGCCGGGTCAATAATCTGTTTTCCGGTCGCCTTGAACTCGTTTACCCCGACTTGTGCCATAACTGTCGTATTCGCAATCTCGCAATCCGGATAGAACACCGCAATAAACCGTCGAGCCACCAGATCGTACACCCGCTTTTCATCCGGGGTCATATCATAGCTGAAAACTCCTGTCGGAATAATAGCATGGTGATCAGTGATTTTCTTGTCGTTGAACACCTTCGAAGACTTGCGTATCTTACTCCCGTTAATAATCGGGTCGATCAACGTGACATATGGTTTTAGTCCCTTCAAAATCCCGGGAACCTTGGGGTATATATCGTTCGGTAAAAAATTCGTATCTACACGGGGATAAGTCGTCAACTTTTTCTCGTACAGCGACTGGATAACCTTCAAGGTCGTATCCGCCGAGAAAGCAAACTTCCGGTTACATTCCACCTGCAACAAAGTCAGGTCGAACAACTTCGGCGGATGCTCCATGGCCTTTTTACGCTCCACACTCTTAATTTCCAACTCCAAAGGTAGAATCTCCTGCATGAAAGCCTCGGCCTCCTCCTTTACAGTGAAACGTCCTTTCGTGTAGGAGAACCAACCTCCCCGGTAATCCGTCCGCACCTCCCAGTAAGTTTCCGGCTTGAATTGCTCTATCGCTTTCTGCCGATCGACAATCAGTGCCAACGTCGGGGTCTGTACTCGCCCGATCGACAACACGTTCTTCCCGTTCCCGTAACGTAACGTGTAAGCTCTCGTGGCATTCATCCCCAGCAACCAGTCTCCGATCGCCCGGGCTGACCCGGCAGCGTATAGCGTGTCAAAATCCTTCGACGACATCAACTTGGCAAACCCGTCCCGGATCGCCTCTTCCGTCAACGAAGAAATCCATAACCGCATCACCGGAGCTTTACACTTCGCCTTCGTAAGCACCCAGCGCTGGATCAACTCCCCTTCCTGCCCCGCATCACCACAGTTAATCACCATCTCCGCCCGGTTGAACAACTCCTCTATAATGGCAAACTGCCGTTTGATTCCATCATCATCAATCAACTTGATCCGGAACGATGACGGAATCATCGGCAACATACTTAAATTCCACTGCCTCCACTTTTCCGTGTACTCGTGCGGTTCCTGTAACGAACAAAGATGCCCGAATGTCCACGTCACACAATAGTCATTCCCCTCGAAATAACCATTCCGACGTACTTTGGCTCCCAGAACCTCCGCTATCTCTTTCGCCACACTCGGCTTTTCCGCTATACAAACACGCATTAATTGATTTTAGATTTAATGATTTTAGATTTTAGATTCCAACCGCATAAAGCCAACGCTTTAACGCCCCCTCTAACTCCCTCTGTGCAAAGGGGTGCCGGTGGGATAGTCCTTTCATTTTCAATTCTCCATTTTCAATTATTTAAAAGCTCAACTGAATCCTCCCCTGTATCATGCTAAACGTCTGCTTCCCGTCCACTGGTGCATGTTTATCCAAACTCACCAGACTGTAACTCATCTTCGCCGCCACGTATTTATTAAAATAATAGATACCACCTATCGAAAAATCATTCTGTTTTCCCCCCATAATCCCGGAGTCCTTATCGTTCATGTTGGTGATATTATAGCGACACAAGATTTCCAAGCTCTTTGCCCCCGGAGCCGTGGCCATACCACTCGTTTTATTATAACCGTAACGACCATTCAGCAAGGCATACCCCACTTGTGCATACCAACCGTCACCGTTATAATTTTCGACCGATGCCCTACGATTCACGTGAGCCATTAAATACTCGGACTGGAAATACCATTTATCAAGTACCATAACCACCTCAGCCCCGAACTTCCACTCGTTAATCGCCTCGGTCACCTCAGCCTTCAAAAACTTCTCAGGGATTAAATTCGAAGGAGCTCCTGCCGAATACGTCAATTTATTCTCTTCCGCCTTTCCTTGCACCCCAAAACGAGAGGATACACCAACATGAATAATATCTTTCCCCTTGGAATAAGGACGATACAGCACTCTTCCCGAAAAAGCGTACCCCTCGTCATCCTTCTCCGTGTTATCAATATCTTTATCACTGAACACGCCTCCCGACACGTTCAACACCTCACAATTATACGTGTAACTGATTCCCAACCGCCGACGATCACCGAAAGCCGTTCCGGTCACGGCCGCCCCGTTAAACTTCATATCCGACGTCCCGATCCGGTACTCCAAACTAAACGGTTCAAAACAATGCCCTACCTTGAACAAATTCTTTCCGTCACTATACTCGATATAAACATCTTTCATTGACACCTTACTCTTGGCAAACCCCAGCTCAATCTTTCCCGTCCAACGTTCCAAAAAACGTACCACCGTTCCCAAACGAACATCATACACTTCCAAAGAATTTCCCAACGCGGTCTTGTCACTGAAAAACACTCCTCCGTCAAACAACGCCCGCCCAATCAAACGAGCCTCGAAATCTCCCTTCTCCGACTTCAACGTCAACTGTGCCGAAGCACTCATTCCACAAGCCAATAGCATCAAAATCAAAAGCGTATGCCTCATCATCAATAGTTTAAAGGTTAATTTAATTAGTTCCGATTCAGAATATCTTTGCAAAAGTACAAAAAAATCGGGAATCCCGATTTTTCTCTTTACCTTGTCCTCATAATTAATTCAATGAGATTTTTCATTCATTGGAACGCATTGGATCATCTTGTCCTTCACTTGCTCTCCGATCGACATCCTTTCTAGATTCTGTTTCTTCTTTCATTTCTATGTTGTATCTTTACCCCTCGAACCGAAACAATGAAATATGGAACAAGCAATTATTGATCAAACCATAAAAGCCCTCGAAAGAAATCATTTCGAAGTTTACCTTGCCAACGATCGGCAAAAAGCTAGAGATATTTTCTTTCAAGAAATTTTTGACAAAATAAAACCGACCACTATTTCATGGGGAGATTCCGAAACGATGAAAGCCACGGGCATCCTTTCCGAGATCAAACAACGACCGGACTGTATCCTTATCCGAACTTTCCAAGACGGTTACAGCCGGGTCCAAAAAACATACTGGCGCCGCCAAGCCCTCCTTGCCGATTTATTCGTCACGGGGACCAATGCCCTCACCCGACAAGGTCAACTCGTCAACGTGGACATGGTAGGTAACCGGGTAGCAGGCATCACCTTCGGCCCGGAACACGTCGTCCTATTCATTGGCACGAATAAAATCACGGATAACATCGAGCAAGCCATGGAACGTATTCGCACGATAGCCGCCCCTCTCAACGCTATCCGCCACCCCCATTTACACACTCCTTGCCAGACGACACGAACCTGCATGAACTGCCAAAGTACTGACCGATTGTGTAACACGTGGACCATCACGGAAAAATCACTCCCTCAAAAACGGATTAAAATTATCCTTATCAATGAATCATTAGGCTTATAATCATGAAAGATTACGCATTTGAAATAGAGATGAAAGTACGGGACTACGAATGTGACCTGCAAGGCGTGGTCAACAATTCCAACTACCAACACTACATGGAACACGCCCGTCACGAATTTTTGGAAACCACTGGAACCAGTTTTTCCGCCTTACACAATCAAGGTATCGACGTGATGGTCTCCCGCATTGACATTTCTTACAAACACTCACTCCGGGGCAGCGATCGCTTTGTCGTTCAAGTTGCCTACCAAAGAGAAGGTATCAAGCTGGTATTCTTCGAGGACATCTACAAACTCCCCGAAAACATTCTATGCGCCAAAGGAAGAATCGAGGCCATTTGTCTGCAAAACGGTAAACTTACCCGAGGAGAACTTTTCGAAACGATATTTATCGACAAAGTAAAGAAAAAATAAAGGGGAGGTGTTTCAGTCCCTCCCCTTTTATAACGTCTATAAACCAAATCTTTGATTCTTTATTTTCTGCATCTGTGCCGCATAAAGAATGAACGGAAATTCAAATTCTTGGAGTCATTTCCTAATTGACAAGAACGTCCCAATGCCTCTTCCTCGTCAACCGTGACATAAGAATAAGGATACGAATAATTATTTATTTTTTCAGTTCTAATCGTGCCATCCTGATTGAGAGAATACGTCATACTTGAAGTACTCTCATCTTCGTCCACATTTCCTTCCGAATCTTTCTCGTAGTCAACCTCCGTGTATGAAACAGGGAAATAAGCCGATGCTTTTCCTAGCATACCCACTAACCCCAACATCTGGAAGTCCTCCATATCAAGAACTCTTGTTTGAGTTATAGAAAATTGCCCTAACTCATTTTTCTGATCCCCGTACTCAATCGCACAAGTGTAACCATCTTCCCATTTCTCTCCATCCTCTATCTCACTTCCTTCGGATTCGACCTTAATCAAGTTTCCATTTTTCCAAGTATAAGTAGTTTTATAGGTTCCTTTATAAGAATAACTACCGTCCTCATCCTTACCACTCTCACTGGAAGATATCGTGCAAGATGTCAATTGCCCTCCCTTATAAGAGAAATAAACCTCGCCGCTTCCTTTAGAACTGCCATACTCATCTTTCTCGTTCCACGATGATTTAATGCTTTTGATATACCCCTCACCGGTAAACTTCACTTCAGCCTCTTCATCATCCGAGATCAGAAGCCCCTTGTCATAATCAATTTCACCAAGTACATAAGAACCGCTTTTAACTTGGATGCATCGACCGTTTTCATCGTATGTGAAAATATAACCATTGACGTTAGAAGGTAATTTTCCGGCATACGTTATCACCGGTCCCTGTGGCATTTTGTCATCGTCATCATCACTACAAGCTGCAAATAAGCACATTACCATGGCTAGTGTTGCCCACAACAAATTTTTCATTTTTCTTTCTATTTAAGAATTATAAAATAATCTGTTCGCAAAATTAATCAAGCCCATTAAAAAAAAAACAAACTCGTAAATTCTTTTTTTAATACTTTAATTCATATTTTTTGAATTATCACGAATCTTCCCTCCTCTGCCTTTTTACGCTGCATTCAGGATAATATACTATCTTACAAGTTGTGTCCGAATCCTACATAACTAATACTCGAAATACAAAAGATAATATAAATAGAGGGGAAATACATCATACCCCAAAATCACATAATCCATTCATATACACCAGTCCTCGTAATAATACCCTTTTACTAAAGCAATAATCTCTTACATCCCATTTCACACCCTTCTATCGCCCTTTCATCACTCTTTCGCAATAGACAAACAAGGACCGGAAAAGAGGTTTACAAGCAGCATGGGAGATTATTACCCATACAATACGGTTACATTACCCGGGCAGAACAGTAACCGATTCAAGTCATTGTCACAAATAAAAAAGTCCCCTTCCTTCTCGGGAGGGGACACAACACCTGTTTCAGCAGAATCCGCCTACTAAACACCCACTCGCTCCATTATCTGGTCTTAAACGCCATACTCTTTACCTTACACAAATTCTTCCATTCACTTCCTTTCTCTTCCTCAACGATAATATGATCTACATCATCCACAACCTTATACTTCTTAACCATTCCTCCCGTCGAGGCCGGTTTCGACGGGTCATAAAGAGCAATGTAAAAATAATCACTTGACGTCTCTACCAAAATATCCGATAAAAACAAGGTAATCTCGTACCCATCAAACGTTTTCAACAGTTCACACTTCTTCCTCGCAAAATCGTAACCATACAATTTATTGCCCACGGTATAATAAATCACGGACAACATGTTACTTGCCCCGAAAAACTCTGCCTTATCCAAGTCAATCACGTTATCCATTTTTACCATCAACTGTTTTATAATGCCGAAATTATAGGAAATCCGGTAACTATACAAATAAAAATCACTTCCATCCCTTAATATCGTGTAAGTCGAACCCGACCCCTTATGACAATTAAGTGTTGTCACATATTCGTATCCCGGTTTCCACGAGAAAGGATCTCCCACCCGGTCAGACATATCCGCGCAGTAGCCAATAGGAGTTCCATAACCACTTTGTTGATACACGAAATGCCCATCCCGCTTATTATACAACACAGTTGCATATCCCCTCTCTTTCACACTATACCCGATTTTATCTCCCACGGGGAAAAGATCATAATCCCCCTTGTAATGATTACTCGGGGATCCAAAGAAACAAGCCTGCTGTCCGGACAACTCCGTATAATACAAATTACCATCCACAAGGGCAGCCCGGTAATATCCCATAATCTGTACAGCCTCTGTCATCACGCACTCTCCGGCAGCCGATACATCATAAAAAGACCATTTCAAATGTGCCCCCTCGATGGGCAACAAGGTTGAAGTACTCAGCCTGTAAGTACCTTTATCCGTCCCGACATGAATATAATTCAATGCAGCAGCAGGACGATACGGCGGGACAAAAACACAAGTCGGCTTACCCCATTCCGACAAATCAACCTCTTGCAAAATATTCTTTAATAAAGTCGTGTCCTCTCCTCCCGTTGACACCATATCAAGCTGGGCTCTTCCGTCATCCCCTTCTCCCAGCACAAGCCATCCCTGCGAAAACAAGGTTGACAACTGTAAACTTAAACTTGAAATCGTGGTCAATCCCGTGGATTTATCCTGAATTTTAAAATAGACACTATACCTCTGGGAAGGCAAAGTAATCGGATAAACCAAATCCTTCTCTTTCCCCAGGGTATATTGTCCCCCGATAGTCGGATCGCCACCCACGGCCACCCATTCATAGTCGTAATTACCGGGATCATTATTAACTGTTGTTGAAATTTCAGGAAACACCCGCAACGTATCCACGAAAGAATACATCCGTAACACCGTGTCTCCAAAAAAGTCATGTTTTACGGTTATCTCGTTAATCGCACGGTAGGAATAATTTCCCTTGTCATCATAGCAACTTTCAAACAGGAAAATCCCCAATAATCCTATCAGAAAAATCTTATACATCATTCTCATAACATTTCATTTAAAAATAAATCATATCAGAGGCCCCATCGTCATCTCAAACTCATTACCTGCTGCATCCTTATCCATCACCGTACGTCCTGCCGCCTTTTCCTCTTTCAAATACCGATCAAAATTCTGGGCCAACGCTTTCGCCCTGTTTGAGTTCATGGTCTTGTAATCTTCAAAATCCTGCATCGTTAAACCAAGTACTTCGCATACCAGCTTAAACTTCGTGGGAGAAAAAGCACCCCAATAATTCATGGTCCATTGCTTGGGAATAACCACTTGGTCATTTATCCCGATCACGTGAACAATCGGGTTAACTACTTTATCTTTTAAACCGTATATGCTTCCGAAAGGAAACCACCTTTTCAACGGTAATTTAAAATCCGCACTCTCCTCCAGCCGCACCGTCAGGTAAATCACCGTGTCTGGATTTTGCATTAATTTTTCCGTCCACACGATCCGGCAAGGGACTTCCGCCTGTCTCTCCCCGGCTTTTACCACCTGGCTATTCTCAAACGGTTCGTAATCTTCCCCCTCCTTGGCCGTCGTGAGAGTATCCACCACCCGAATCGTGAAATAACGGTCGTGATCTGCCACCTCCCCGGTAATCCTCACCCGGATCGGTAACACGGTATCTTTAGCCGTGAACATCGCGAAAGGGATTAAAGTGGTATCCACGTATTCATACTGCTCCGGATCACCATACCCGGAGGCCGGAGGTTTCTGCATCATAAAATAAACACCGCTCTCCCCCTCGTATCCCATCATCTCTGTCTCACAAGCGTACAACCACGTTGTCAGACTAATGATCAATATCGCTATATATCTTCGTTTCATAATCTCATCCGTTTAATTCATTATTCCATACCCCGTTTATCTTTCTCGTCTTGAGGCAAATCAAACAAGTAAAAACTTTTTTCCATCGTGATCATGTTATTGAAATCTTTGCTTGAAGGTATTTGCGTCCTATTCTGCCGTTTGTAAAACCAGAACAACTGTCCTTCTCCAATAAACTCCCTCCGGAATTCCGCCTCTACCAGATTCATCAACCCGAGAGCCTGGTTCGCCTTGGCAACTCCCCGTGCCGCCCGCAATCGATTCAAGTGGTCAAACGCTTCCGCCTCATCGTTGGAACATTCCGCCACGATCAGATACATCTCGGAAATCCGCATGACAGGCATGAGATACGTGTACCCCAGACTAACTTTATTATCATCAGGTCCCTCTGTATCATCCACGGCCATATACTTCACGAAATGCTTCTTTTCATTTCCGTCCGGATCTTTCAAGGTCATCCATTGTTCCGTGTAACGCCAATCATTCACCCGCGTGTCCTCCTCGTACAAACTCTCAATATTAGCATCCGTCGGGCGTAAAATTACCTTCTCTCCCAATTTGTTGGAAAACGTGGATTCGTACACGTCCGACCGTTTCAGATTATACAACCCGAACAAGATTTCCGTTTTATACACCCGGTCCCATTTTGAAAGAGTCGTAGCCGCCGCACGGGTGACAAAAGGAAACCAGTTATTATCTTCCTGCGTTTCCTTGATCACTTGCCGAGCATACGTCAGCGCGGTCGCCTTATCCCCCGTGTACAACGCCAGCCGGGCGATATACGCCTTTACCGCATAATAATTCAAGCGTAGGGAACGATATACCATATCATTAGGTAATCCCGGACCTTCATCCCCCCAAAGCGCACCTTTTTTAATCACCGGATCATAATCCTTCAACAACTCCTCTGCCGCCTTGAAATCATCCATCATCAATCTCGCCACGTCCGATGCCTTCAGTAAAGGTCTTACTTTCAAATCAGAAGATTCCGAATAAGGCATACACTCCGTTTCCGGATCAACGGAATAGATCGGTCCAAACACCCTGAAAACTTCAAAATGCAACAATCCCCGCAACGCCAGAGCTTCCCCTTTGATGACATGATAATATTCACTATTCAGCACCTCCTTTCTCTCGTCACACGCCTCGATAATCGTATTCACGTTGACAAGCAACGTGTAAACCTTCGACCACAACCCGGATACTTGTCCTTTTTTAGCCGTTTGGTCAAAAGTAGATAACTTTTGCCACGTCTGCTCATCTTTATCACAATCATAGTATTGCGCAAGAATATCAAACGTCTTGTAAGACAACGTACCTCCATACAAACTGGAATTCAGTAATTCAATATACACCCCGTTCAGAGCAGTCATAAACCCGGCTTGAGAAGAGAAAAGCGTATTTTCCATAATCCGGTCTTCCGATCCCAAATCCAACCAACTGTCACAAGACACCACGGTGGTGACCAACACGATCATCGTGAGGTATTTTAACTTGTTAAATAATTTACTCGCAAATTTCATAATTTCGTTTTTTAGAATCGTAAACTCAATGAAAATGAAACCGTGCGGGCAAAAGGATAATCCGTTCCCCGTTCCTCTTTGAAAGAAGACACCCGGAAAATATCATTCATATATGCCCTGAAAGTAACTCCTTCCGCCCCGATTTTCCTTATCCACGCGGCAGAAGATTCGTATCCCACGGAAATGGATTCACCGGAAAACGTGTTTTCCGTCCTCACGAAACGGGAAGACATCGGTGTCGAAGAATTATCTTTTATCGACTTGAACTTTGCCTTATCTCCCGGCTTCTGCCAACGGTCATGTAACGCCCGTTTATCCTGATTATAATAAATTTGCTCTTCCGAAATATTCTCCACTTTCGAATACAAAGCCGAAGCCATCACCTCTCCCCCTAAACGATACCGGAAGTTTACCGAAGCAGAAAAACCTTTGTAATAGAAGGATGAACCAATAACACCCTCCACGTCCGGACGGGAACACCCCACAACCACCTCATCGGCTGTCGAATAGATAAAAGTCTGGGAACCATCCTTTTTTCTAAACATTTCCGCCCCGGTTGCCGGATCAATTCCCAACGAGGGCACGGCCCACATATCATCGGGACTGGCTCCTTCATAGTAACGAACCAAGCTCTGCGCACTTCCCAATTCATTAAACTCGTTCAATTTATCACCAATATCCCGATACTCGGACTTGGACGTTCTGAAATTCGCATTCAACGTCCAACTCAAATCCTGTTTCTGAATCACCGTTCCGAAAATACTCCCGTTCCATCCCCAAGAAAGCTGCCGCCCGGCATTCGCATTAATGGAACCCACGCCCACGGACGGAGGCATCGGAACACTGATCAAAAGAGGATCGGTATCCTTGTAATAATAATCCAACGTCACCCGGATCCGATTCCGCAGCATGGATATATCCACCCCGATATTTTTATCCAACGTGCGTTGCCAATCCAGATCCTTGTTACCAAACTGGTCAATAATCGCACTTGAACCGAACATATTTTGCAGTTCCACATTATACTTATAAATCTTCATCGCCTGGTAAGCGTCAAAATTCTGATTCCCGGGGTTACCCACGGATGCCCTGATCTTGAAATTCGTGAAAAGCCCTAAAGACTTCATAAACTCCTCGTTATGAAGATTCCAAGCCAATCCCACGGACCAGGTTGTCGAGAAGCGTTTATTCGCCCCGAATTTAGAAGTACCGTCCGAACGCACGTTGAAATCCATCAAGTAGCGATTCATAAAAGAATAGTTGACATTCATGAAGAAACTCGTCGAACGACTGCGCTCCAAAGAGTAATTAGGTTTCTGTCCATCCGTAAAACCCGTGGAAAAAGCCGGATTCATATGCAGGTCATCGTTGAAACCGACAACACTGTAACCATCCCGCTTATTTTTGTTCTCGCTAAAAGACCATCCTCCCACTACATTCACCTGATGTTTTTCCACGAACAACTTACCGAAAGCAATATTCAAATCCCCGTTATACGAGAATGCCTCCGAGGTTGAAACCGAGAAAGAACCCTGTTTCAATTTATCCGTTTCCAGATAATCAGGATGTTTGGGAGATTTGAACTGCTCATCCCGGCTCACGTTCTTGGTAAGTCCGACCCTCGCCGTCGCCCTCAAAAAAGAATACATCCTCCACTCGATCGAGAAATTATCACGCAAAGCAATAGAATTCCCGATATTCGTATTTTTTATTCCCCACGCGTATAACGGATTCTTTAACGATCCTTTGTTTTGTTCCGTCCCGGTATCCTCCAACCACATGGGAATATACCCATTCTCCAATCTCTTCCGATAATACGGGTTAGCTTTCGAAAATTCGGAAAAAGCCACTGGTTCTCGTTCCGTATGAGTAACATCCATGCTAAACTTATTGGCAAATAACAATTTTTCCCGACGATAAGTCAAATCAACATTGGCACTGATGATATTCCGGTCAGACCCTTGCATCACGCCATTGGAGTTATTGTAACCGAATCCCAACCCGTAACGCATGGCATCATCACCCCCGTCAATATAAACGTTGTGACTGTGATTGAATACCGTACGGAGCGGTTCATTCATCCAATAAGTATCAACACCCCGCTTTACCTCTGCCAGCCGCCGATTATATTTTTCAGTATTGGCTATATTCGAGTAACTCTCCAAATCCCCGTAAAGCCCGGTCAAGCGTTCAAACTCCAACTTCTCGGAAGCATTCATCAAATTATAGGCAGAAAGATCCGCAAATTGAATCCCGTAATTACCATTATAAGAAAGACGTAATTTTCCCGCTTCCGGTTGGACCGTCTCGACGACAATCACCCCGTTGGCCGCTTTAGACCCGTAAATAGCAGTGGAAGCAGCATCTTTCAAAATCGTCACGCTAGCCACCCGGTCCATGTTCAAATTAACAATCGTTTCCAGTGTCGTTTCGATACCGTCCAGAATAAACAAAGGCTGGTTCGGGTCATTATCAAATTCCGTCTTCAAACCTACCACACTCGTCTTTCCCCGGATTTCAATGTCCGGCATCCGGTTCGGGTCCGATCCCCATTGCTTACTCTCCAGCACCAACATGGAAGGATCCAAGCTTTTCAGACTCTGGATAACGTTCTGGCTCCCGATCATTTTCAAGTCTTCTTTCGAGTAGGTAGCAAACGATCCCGTGAAACTTTCTTTATTACGGGAATAGATTCCGGTCACCACCACTTCTTGAATCGTCTCGGAATCTTCCTCCAAGGTTACATTCAATGCCCTCGTATCCTTTACCGCGATTTCCCGAGTCTTCATCCCGATACACGTGAATGTCAGCACCACGCCATCCAACGAAGGCAAGGCAAGCGTGAACTTCCCATCGGCATCCGAGGCCGTACCCAACGTGGAACCTTTCAACACGACCGATACCCCCGGAATGGTGCTGCCGTCTTGGTCCGACACGACACCCCGAATAATCACACCATCTGTTTTTTGGGGAAGGGCACCTCGCTTTCTTACCACCACCGAGGAGCTTTCGTAAACGTACTCGAACGGGCTTCCTTCGAACACACGCTTTAAAACGGCATCCACCGTCGCCCCTTCCATCGTCAACGTCACGGGTGGGAACGCAGTCATCTGCGCCTTGTCGTAAACAAAATTCAAACCCGCCTGTTCCCTAATCTGCCGAAAAACCTCCTGCACTCCCGCCTTGGTCACCCGAACGGTTACTTTTTGTTGCTGGGCTTTACCAACAAAGGGCAACATCAGCAAAATCACGCACATAAGGCAAACGTGTCTCCACTGCATTTTTGCTTTTTCCCGGATACAATGCTCCCAAAAAACAAAATACTTCTTGCTTTTTTTCATAAATTTGTGTTTTAAAATTAAACCTTACTAGATGCTTCCAACATCTAGGACGAGCCGGGAGTTGTTACCGCAACACCCGGTTTTTCATTATGTCACAACTATATATACTCTTTTGAATCTCGTTCGCGGTCAGCCACTCGAACGACTTTTAAGCGTAAAACTTTCCAGTCATAAGTTTTTTTCATAACTTTGATCGTTGATTAATTTGTAAAATTGATTAACAAGAGGAGTGAGTATTCTGTGTTTTCTAGGCTCGGGATACACTCCTTTTTTTATCGAACTAATGTGGCGGCTCATTCATAGACTATCGCTATTTCAATTTTGCCCAATCCCCCAAGCAAAAATTATACAATAAAAAAAGCGAGGATTGTTATGGTCTATCTTATCTAGGGCATCGCCAAACGCCTCGAAAGCCAATAGACAACAATCCACGCTAACCAGCGTGAATTTATTGTCTAATCTTGCTTTCTTAAATTGGCGATTCTTAGATAAAGATTAGAACAAACTCACAATATTTTCATGCGGACTCTTCCGCACTTCATTTTTCAACTCCTGCAAATATATGATATTATTTCATAAAATCAAACACTTTATTCCTTCGTAGCTATATTTACACCCATTTTATTTTGTACAGTTCCACACCCCAAGTAGAATACACCTCAAATACACTCATATTTTATATTTTTCTTGAAAAATTCGTCATATATTTTTTGCAGAATTCAAAAAATGCACTACATTTGCATCCGCAATCAAGCAACACGGGCGCTTAGCTCAGCTGGTTCAGAGCATCTGGTTTACACCCAGAGGGTCGGGGGTTCGAATCCCTCAGCGCCCACAGCCACAAAAAGACAAAAGGCGACGACAAAAAGACAAACCTGTAAGTATCAAACACTTGCAGGTTTTTTCTTTGTACTTTTCAAGCCCAAAAATGACACCATCTTGCTTTCGAGGTGGATAGCATTGACGAAACCAGAAAGGACCTAGACCAGAAAAGTGGCACTCACGAATCTGTACAGACGGACGAATATACCAAGAAACGGTTTGTTTTCTTAAACGCTCCCGACGGATTGCCTATCATCAATTCTTTTCCCCACATAAACACCATCCCCTCTCGCACGCCTGCATTCCCAATCTTTATTGCAGCCTTGCAATCTTTCATTTTATATTTCCTAATCACCATCATTTCAAAATATAAAATCAATATTTTGCTAATAGACTTTATCTTCTATTCAGAAGTACCAAATTGATCTTACTTAACAAACAAAATGTCCCGAAAAGAAGCAAGCAGAACCCTCGATATAATATCCAAATAAGTTTCCTTTCTCAGTATACTTTGGGTGTAAGTTCGGTACATCTCCGCTCATGAGCGAAGATGTACCGAACTTACACCCAAAGTGAAGCGAAAGTGTCTCCCGTCCTCATTAGAACGACAACGGGTATTGACCACATGATATTATAATTCTCCCGAAGCGAAATAAAAGTTATCAATACTAATCTGGTATTTTCACTTTTTGGGGATCCTCACTCTGAAACCGCTCAAATTCTCGCAATACTAATACCATATCATTAACAAACTCATCACTACATCCCTTTTCTATCGCAGTCTGCAAGTAAGTTTTCAATGTCGCTATCGCACACACGTCTTTTCCCGTCAAAACAAACGCCGGAACATCCTCCGTTAAGCATTTATGCAAAACTTGATGTTGATCTTTCATTCTATTTCAATTTATTATTTACTATATGCGAAGATACGACATCTTCAACTTGTTATTACCATCCTACATCATAAAATAACAGTATCTTTATAAAACATCATCCCTCTTATCCCCGTAAAAAAGTAATAAAACATAAAGTATTATGAAACATATCACTACACTCATCGCACTAGCTCTAACGCTAGGGACACTAGTCCCCCTTGCCGCTCAAACTAAAATGACAGCAAAGGAAAAACGTACACAAACAAGACAAGAGCGGAAAATAGCTCAACAAAAAGTAAAAGAACAATTATACCAAGACGCTGTTCGTGCTTTGGAAAACAACACGTTTGTATTGGAAGCAGATCGGTAAGTGTCAGTTCTGTCAAAAACTTCATTTCCATGGCAAACAAAAAAGCCACGGTACAAGTAAGTTTTGACACCCCTCGCCCACTTCAAAACGGGCTGGGAGGTTTTACCGTAGAAGGCAATGTTTCGGATATCCGGATGAAAAAGGATAAAAAAGGAAGTATCATTTATAGCTTTCTCGTTCAAGGTGTCAGCATTTCCGCTCAAGTAAGCCTTACCCTTCATCAAGGCTCAAATAATGTATCGGCAAACATCTCGCCTTCATTCCACTCCAACACGCTAACCATGACTGGAGAATTAGTAACACAAGAAAAAGCTCGTGTCTTTGAAGGATTTAAACTCTAAACCTTTAGGAGGGAGAATTAGAGGGAGAAAAAAAATAATCCCCGTAAATGTCTCTATCTCTTTTACAACAAAAAAGGCAGACTATTATTACCAGTCCGCCTTTTCCTTCAAATAACAACAATTTTAAATATTATAAAACGTGGTGAAAGCTTTTATCACGTAAGCATGATCCAATGTCCCGCCCGTTTCCCGAACGGAATGCATTGCCCACATAGGATTACCGATATCCACTCCACGCATTTCCATTTGCGATAATAATATATTTCCCAAAGTTGAACCTCCAGCCATGTCTGAATGGTTTACAAATTCCTGACAAGGCACCCCGGCCATCTTACAGATCGTCTTAAACACGGCTGCAGAATCCCCGTCCGTGATATATTTTTGGTTCGCATTAATTTTAATCACGGGACCACCGTTTATCACCGGGTGATTCGTGGGATCATGTTTCTCCACGTAATTCGGGTGAAGCGCATGCGCCATGTCCGCAGAAATCATGAACGAATTGTGAATTGCACGATACAAATCTTCCGGCTTTCCTCCCAACCCGAAAACAATACGCTCAATAATCGTTCTCAAAATCGGAGAACCGGCACCCTGTTTCGTTCCACTTCCCACTTCTTCATTATCAAAAATAGCCAGGATTTTTGTCTTACGACATTTCTCGGAGGCCACGAAGGCTTTTAACCCGGCATGAGCCATGGCTAAATCATCCAGCTTACCACTTGAAATAAACTCCTCGTTCACCCCGAACAAACAGCCTTTCTCGTATTCATATAGAGTCAAGTCAAAATCAAGTATATCTTCTTGACCCACACCCATCTCTTCAGCGATAAGTTTTATCAGGTAATTATCTTTTTCGAAAGTTTCATTTATCATGGCGATCACGGGAAGCATATCTTTCTGTTTGCTCAACGGGTTACCTTGATCGTTCACGGCACGGTTGAAATGGATGGCAATATGAGGAATAACCATCAACGGACGCTTGAAATTCACGAACTGAGTCGCAGGTTTCAACGGGTTCAAGCTACGCAACATAACCCGTCCGGCCATGGACAATGGTCTGTCGAACCACGTGTACATAATCGGCCCCCCATACACTTCCGTGTTCAATTTCAAATACTTCCCGGCAACAGGCATCGCGGCATTCGGTTTAATTTTAAACGTCGGAGAATCGCTATGGGCACAAACGATCTTGAACCCTTCTTCAGCGATCTCCCCGCTACCAATCTCGAAAGCAAAAAGCGAAGAATGATTTTTCGTCACGAAATACTTACCTCCTCTTTCTATTTGCCATGCCTCTCCCGAGAAAAGTTGTTTATAACCATTACCTAGCAATTCTTTTTTGGCATTTGCCACGGCATGAAAGTTTGTCGGACTCTCATGTATAAACTCTACTAATTCTTTAGCGTATTGTTTTTCCATTATATCTTGTTTTTTTATTTCATTTCTTCGAGCCCCAAGATAATCATTTTTTACTACACTTTTTGCTTTGAAATCTAAAAAAGTCTTGTTTCCTTCTTTAATTTCGTCGTAAACACGTTTACCAAACATGACAAAAGGAGGACTTATCATATTCTCTTTATTATAACGAATCTCACCTCCCGTCTCCGCATTTACCACATGACCACCCGCGGCTTCCACTAGCACTTGCCCTGCCGCAACATCCCATTCCGAGCATTTCCCGAATTTTGGACATATATCCACCTCTCCTTTAGCAAGCATACAATGTTTTGATGACGCTCCTAACGGGACGAGTTCGACCTCATGCCCCAAAGATTTTAAATAATCGACATATCGTAACTCCCATTCCGTTATATGAAAGCGACTGACAGCCACCCTCAACTTTGAACTTTTTTCCCCGGCATTCGGGAAGATTTCTTCCCTCCCGTTTTTTATCATCCCCTTCTCCCCACTAGCAAAAGCCCATAATATTTCACCATCACACACGTTATGAATCATCCCAAATACAGGTTTTCCCTTTTCCACAAGAGCCATATTGATACAAAAACGCCCATTCCGATATATAAATTCCTTCGTGCCATCCAGCGGATCAATAATCCAAGCGTATGTCCATTTCTCTCGTTCTTCATAAACCGGTAATGACGCCTCTTCGCTAATCACCGGAATCCCCGGATATAACTTTTTCAAAGCACTTGTAATATACTCACTCGAAATTTTATCCGCTTCTGTCACGGGGGTATTATCTCCCTTTAACTCTACATTAAAATTTCTCTTATCATACACCTCTTTTATCAACTCCCCCGCTCGCTCAATAATACACTGAATATCTGTTACTTTTATCCAACTTACCATATTAATTAATTCATCTAAAACGATTTGTTAAACTTACAAATAAAATTCATTTCATAGATCATATTCTAATAAGAAAATTAACAAAAATACACCTGCATTCACACGGGCAAGACATAATTAAACCTATTAATTAATCAGTTACAATGACATACACATACAACGATTCAAAACATAGCTCCACAGGCACAAAATATTAACCAACATTAACCCAATCAATAGCTTTTATTAACAATTAAAATTAGTCTAGATGCAACAGACACTTTATCTTTGCACCGTCTTTAAGAGATTGAAGATTTTTCATAAGTTTGTATGGTTTAGGTTAGTAGTTAGTAATGTAATCTTAAGAGTCGACATTCCCCGTCGGCTCTTTTGTATTTAAAAACGAAAGGTACTAATATTTTTTAGAAACAAAAATTAACAATTATGGATGGAATCATCGAAATTGAAGGAATGGAATTTTTCGCTTTCCACGGATGTTATGAAACAGAACGTGTCGTGGGAAACAAATTCATGGTTTACGCCCGTATCGAAACAGATTGCAGCAAAGCTGCCCAAACAGATAACATCGAAGACGCATTAAGTTATCTCACCGCCTACGAGATTATCGCCAAAGAAATGATGATTACCTCACATTTGTTGGAACACGTGGCCCAAAGAATGATTGATGCACTCTATAACGCTTTCCCGCAAATTTCTCATGTAACTATCAAGGTTTCAAAACTAAACCCGCCACTAGGAGGAAAAATCGCAGCCACGAGTGTCACTTTATCCAAATAAATTGCAGTAAGGTATTGCAAAATCCAAAATATCGCCTTATCTTTGCCACGCAAAATCGCAAAAGGGTCGGTTGGCCGAGCGGTTAGGCAGCGGTCTGCAAAACCGTGTACAGCAGTTCAAATCTGCTACCGACCTCAGAAAATCAGTCACTTACAAGGTGGCTGATTTTTGTTTATAATGTTCTTTTAGGCCACAAGCCATTACCCATACCGCTCCTCCCTAGTCTACATATTTAAGAATATTCTCAAATAAACAAACAAAATACATTGATTTACGTTCATGCTTAACAAAACATTTATAATATTAGCAAGCATGAAAAAGAAAAAAACTAACCCTTGGACGATTGTCGGAATTACTATCGCCATTATTCTATTAATATATTGGCTCTTAGCAGCAACGATACTAGAAGAAGACGAAAACGTAATTCCCATTCTAGATGGAACAGAGCAGGTAATCCCTTAGGATTCCTGCTTTATCTCTTTATTTTTGAATACTTACATCTACTTTCTTAGAAATTATCGAGTCAAGAGATATTCTCCCCGCACCCGTAAAAAACAACAAGATATAAATACCTAAATATAGGAAAGGTAATTCCTTCATCTGAAATGGATCATTGGCATGCACAACAAATATAACCACCAACATAGAAAATACCAACGGGATTGTTGCTAATCGTGTAAAGGCTCCCACAATAACGAATAAGGAGCATCCAACTTCGGCTCCAATAATCAAAATCAATGACAAAGTACTTCCTAAACCTATAGGATCCGGGAAAGTAGCAGACAATTCGGAGAACGACGTCAACTTGGCTAAACCATGAGTCAACATAGTTATCCCAACCAATACACGCAAAATCAACAAGCCCAAACTTAAAAATTTTTGGTTGGGGGCAATTATAGACGAAATCACTTTTTTCATAACAACATTTTAAAGATTTAAATAGAATAGATAAACGAGACACATTCAATTAATGTTACACTTTTAAGTACGAATTTATAAATATAGCAGTTTTACAAAATAAATCGTAGTTTTGCGGAAAGAAATCTAAAATCATGATTATAGTTATTAGCTTGATGGTTTGTGGCATCATTTTAGGGTATGCTTTTAAAGAGAGAAATTTGAAATTCGTGCAAAAACTCATTAATTATGCCATATTTCTCCTTTTATTTCTTTTAGGGATCACAGTTGGTGCTAACGGGGATGTAATGAATAATCTCGACTCTATCGGCTTAGAAGCTTTACTTATTACCCTGGCAGCAATCGCAGGAAGCGTATTATGCGCTTGGGGTGTCTATCGTTTTTTCTTCATGTCCACGAAATAATTCCATCCATGAAAGGTAGTATCATCATTGTTTCTTTCTTTATTGCAGGAGTCTTGATAGGCAAATTCGTAAATGTTCCCTCTCTGTTAACCGCTGAAGAACCCACCCTTTATGCCTTGTATGCTCTCATGTTTTTTGTCGGCATCAGCATTGGAAGCGATAAAAAAGCATTGGAAGCCTTAAAGCATCAGAATTTCAAAATTATTTTGGTTCCATTGGCAACAATCATTGGAACTTTAGCCGGCTCCGCTTTAATCAGTGTTATCTTAAGCGGCAAAAGCCTAACCGACTGCCTAGCCGTAGGTTCTGGATTCGGATATTATTCTCTCTCAACTATTTTTATCACCCAGTACAAAGGAGCGGAACTCGGTACAATCGCTCTCGTTTCCAACATTCTTCGAGAATTGATTGCTCTGTTAGCGGCCCCCTTACTTGTACGCTATTTTGGAAAACTTGCTCCCATTTCCGTGGGTGGAGCAACTACTGCCGATACCACACTTCCTATCATCACGAAGTTTTGCGGGAAAGAGTTTGTAATTATATCAATTGTTCACGGGATTCTGGTAGATTTAAGCGTACCGTTTTTAGTCACTTTCTTTTGTACAATATAAATCCCGACAAAATTTTTAACGCTAATTAACTGTATACTAATTCTTGATTATTATGAAGTTATCATTAAACGAACGTTTAATGATAGTCATAGAGAATTCTTGCTTTTTTAAGCGACAAAATAAAACATCCTCATATTCAATTAATAAAAATAAAGAATACTTATTACTTATAGGAAATTATTTTTACTACTTTTGGACTCACAAAACGAGGGTTAACGAGTCTATGGATGATCATATTACATACGAAGCAATCAAAAATGGGGACATCAAAGCTTTTGAACTTCTCTTTAGAGAATTCTATCCCTCAATGTGTGTTATTGCCATGCATTTCGTTGCAAACCAAGATGCAGCTGAGGACATCGCACAGGAAGCATTTATAAAATTATGGGAGAAACGCACAGCATATGAAGATATTCCAAGTCTAAAAACCTTTCTTTATGTATCCGTGAAAAATTTATGCTTCAATCATATTAGGAATAAAAAAGACACTATTGACTACACTTCACCAGAAGCACAAAACAAAGAAGCCGTTTTTAAAAATTACCTCATCGAAGAGGAAGCCTATCGAATCATCGAAAATGCCGTGAATGCCCTCCCACCTCAAAGCCAAAAAATTGTAAAAATGTATTTAGACGGGAAGCAGAACAAAGAGATCGCTGAAATTTTAAACATTTCAGTAAATTCAGTCAAAACTCTAAAATACAATGCATTATCAACATTAAGACTCTCTCTTAAAAATTATTTTTACCTCCTTATATTATTTCTTGCAGAAAAATAATCTTACAAGAAATATCAAAATAATGTGAAAATCAACACCTCGATTCATCCTTTTCAAATTTTGTCGTGTTCTGCAAGTAGAAAATAAATTCAATAACACTATAAAAATTTATGGAAGAATCAGTAGTAAAAGTCGAACATCTTTCACATCGCTATAACGTACAATGGGCGATAAAAGATATAAACTTCGAAATTAAACGTAAGAGGACTCTTGGCTTGTTAGGTTCTAACGGTGCTGGGAAATCTACCACAATGAACATCATGTGTGGAGTTCTCAATCAAACCGAAGGAGAAGTATATATAAATGGTATCAACTTACGGGAACATCCGGTTGAAGCTAAAAAACATATTGGTTTTCTTCCTCAAAAACCTCCATTATACCCAGATTTGACCGTGGATGAATACCTGACCCACTGTGCTCTCATGAGGCAAATGGACAAATCACAAGTCAAAACTGCAGTAGAAAAAGCTAAATCACGCTGTGGAATTGCCCATTTTAGTAAACGACTAATTCGCAATTTATCTGGTGGCTACCAACAACGAGTGGGCATAGCTCAAGCGATTGTCCATAATCCCAAATTTGTCGTTTTGGACGAACCTACCAATGGACTTGATCCCAACCAAATCATCGAAATTCGGCACCTTATCAAAGAAATTGCAACAGAGCACTCTGTCATGCTCTCCACACATATTCTATCAGAGGTTCAAGCCACGTGTGATGATATTGAAATGATAGAACATGGAAAAGTCGTTTTTTCCGGCACAATGGAAGACTTTAACAATTACATGGAACCGAACACGTTCATTGTTGTAATGGAAAGGCCTCCTTCTCTAGAAGTATTGACTCAAATTCCCGGTATCACACACGTAGAACATATCACAAATACCCGTTACCGAATGCAATTCTCGTCCTCTCAAGATATCACAAAAACAATGATCGAACTCAGCGTTACAAATAATTGGCGTCTCCACGAAATCATATTAGAAAGAGACTCTTTAGATTCTGTATTCGCACAATTATCCGGAAAAAACATTCATAAATAAAGATCATACATGACATGAAGACAATATTTAGATTAGCGAAGACAGAACTTCGCATACTATTCTGTTCGCCTGTATCTTGGCTCATTTTGGTAATTTTTGCATTTCAAGCAGGATTAAGTTTTAGTGACAATTTCGGGGGACAACTTAAACGTCAGGCACTTGAATACGGCTTAGGAGATATCACCCTCGAAACATTTGCCGGATATGTAGGCCTAATGACCTCCATGGTTAGAAACCTTTACTTATATATTCCATTAATCACGATGGGGCTCATGAGCCGAGAACTAAGTAGTGGCTCCATCAAATTTTTATATTCCTCACCTATAACAACAAGGCAAATCATCCTTGGAAAATACCTTTCCATGATGATTTACGGGGCAATGTTAATGGCAATTCTTCTCATTTACATCATTTTCGGAGCATTTACCATCGAAAATATGGATTTACCTCTCGCCCTCACCGGCCTATTAGGACTTTATTTATTGACATGTGCCTATGCAGCTATTGGACTTTTCATGTCCAGCATCACTTCCTATCAGGTTGTTGCCGCTATGGGAACCCTAGCCATTTTAGCTGTTCTAAATTTCATTGGAGATGTCGGACAAGGAATCGCATTTGTTCGTGATATAACATACTGGTTATCCATGTCAGGCCGAGCTTACAAATTTCTTGCTGGAATGATTTGTAGTGAGGATATGTTGTATTTCATCATTGTTATTTCTCTATTCATTCTATTATCTATCATGCGCTTACAATCGGGTAGAAAAAAAAGAAGCCTGCCTGTCACACTTGCTCGTTACTGCATCGTAATCGGAGGAGCACTATTTATTGGTTATCTTTCTTCTCTACCTATTAGCAAAGTATATTATGATGCGACCCAATTAAAAACAAACACCTTGACACCGGGAAGCCAAGAAGTAGTGAAAAAACTAGATGGAGGACTCACGATTACCACGTACATGAATATCCTTGACAAAAATTATGGTAGCGCACTTCCCAGTCAATTAAAAAGCGATTTCGAACGTTTCGAACAATATGTGCGTTTCAAACCAGAAATTAAAATGGAATACGTCTATTATTACGCACCTTCCGTGGAGCCTTCATTCTCCGGATATTTTGAAGAATTACAAGGTAAAAAAAGAGCAGAACATATATCCAAAATCATGAAACTGGATTTCGACATGTTTTTATCCCCGGAAGAAATTGATAAAATCATTGATTTAAAATCGGAAGGGTATCGTTTTGTTCGTGTTTTAGAAAGAGAAAACGGCCAAAAAACAACACTTCGCCTTTTTGACGATATGATGAAACACCCCACGGAAACAGAGATTACCACTGCCTTAAAACGTTTCCTTGTACCAGCTCCTAAGGTAGCATTCCTTACCGGACACGGGGAGAGAAATGTGAATAGTGCCGGAGAACGCTTTTATTACACGTTCGCTCGTAGCATATATTTCCGACAATCCCTAATCAATCAAGGATTTGATGCCACGGAATTAACCATAAAAGATCAGGACATTCCAGAAGACATTAACATTCTCGTCATTGCGGATATGCGAACCCCTCTTTCTCCTGAAGAAATGCAACGTTTGGAACATTATATCGAACGAGGAGGAAACCTGTTTATCCTTGGAGAACCTAATCGCCAAGAAGCGATGAATCCTATTCTTGCTAAATTTGGTGTTAAGCTATTACTGGGAACTCTCGTACAACAAAGTGAAGATTATCTCCCAAGTCTTATCACGGCAAAACTCACGGATCATGCTGCAGCCCAATGTTTCCAATTCAAACAGCTCCAAAATTGGGATGCCTCTATTGTTATGCCCGATGCCGCACCTCTTCAGTACACCCCGAATCAAGGTTATGACGTAAAGCCATTAGCCATGACCTTGAATAAAAATAGTTGGAATGAACTAGAAACAACAGACTTCCTAGATGGAGAACTATCCATTAATGAAAAAATCGGAGAAAAAGAACAATCTTATCCCGTAATCCTTTCGTTAACTCGTATGAAAGGAGAAAAAGAACAACGAATAATCATTACCGGAGATGCAGATTGCATCAGTAATGGAGAGTTAGCTAATAGACGTAACGGCATTTATGCGGCTAATTTCAGCTTCATCACAGAAACATTTAGGTGGTTGTCATACGGGGAATTCCCAATCGACACCTCCCGTCCGAAATCTATTGACAAAACCATTTTCCTCACACGCAAGGCAACTCCATGGATCAAACTTTTTGCATTGGGTGTAATTCCTTTCTTCTTAGCTTTCGCAGGGTTCCTCGTGTGGTATAAACGTAAAGGGAGATAATCAGATTTTAGATTTATGATAAAAAAACAAATAATATGGAAGATTCAATTGTAAAAGTTGAGCACTTGTCTCATCGCTATCACATACAATGGGCCATTCAAGATATTAATTTTGAAATTAAAGAGAAAGGAGTTCTCGGCCTACTCGGTTCCAATGGAGCCGGAAAATCCACCACTATGAACATCATTTGTGGCGTGCTAAACCAAACCGAGGGGGAGGTATATCTTAGTGGTTATAACCTCCGGACAAACCCGGTAGAAGCCAAGCGGCACATCGGATTCCTCCCCCAAAAGCCGCCACTCTATCCTGATATTACTGTGGAAGAATATCTCACGTATTGTGCACATCTACGTCTGATGCCCACACGAGAGATCCCTACCGCAGTTGAACGAGCCATGAAACGTTGTGACATCACACATTTCCGGGAACGAATCATCAATAATCTTTCCGGAGGATACCAACAACGTGTTGGTATCGCACAAGCCATTGTTCACAATCCAAGTTTCGTGATTTTCGACGAACCAACCAACGGACTCGATCCGAATCAAATTGTAGAAATCCGCCATCTAATTAAAGAGATAGCCTCAGACCATGCAGTATTACTCTCGACACATATATTACCCGAAGTTCAAGCAACTTGTAACAATATCAAAATGATTGAACAAGGTAAATTAGTTTTTTCCGGAAGTATGGATGAATTTAATAACTACGTTGCTCCCTCAAGCCTCTTGGTTAGATTCGATGTTACACCACCCCTAGAAACACTCAAGGTAATTGATGGGGTCCTCCAAGTGGAAGAAATAAAGCCATTAAATTATCGACTACAATTTGATGCTTCAAAAGATATTAGCGAACACGTTGTACAACTCAGCGTGGCAAACAACTGGCAACTTGCAGAGATTCAACTTGAGCGTCTTTCTCTTGATGCCATATTCGCACAATTATCAGGAAAAAAAGTACAATAGCAAATATGAATTTGATTTATGAAAACAATATTAAAGATAACAAAAAATGAACTAAGCACACTATTTTATTCTCCAATAGCCTGGCTTATTCTTATTATCTTCACTTTTCAATCAGGGATGTCCTATGCCCATGCCTGGTCTGAAGCGCTACGATCATTAGCCCTTGGTTATAACCTTTACGGCATGACAGAACGTTTACTGCTTGGGTGGCAAGGAGCAATTTCCGGCATGCAAGGCGACCTCTATTTGTACATTCCGTTACTCACAATGGGATTAATGAGCCAAGAATATAACCGAGGTTCTATTAAATTACTTTACTCCTCTCCCGTTACAAATAAACAAATCATTTTTGGTAAATACCTTTCAATGATTATTTATGCACTTATACTGGTTGCGATTCTAAGTATTTATTATCTATTTACCGCATGTACAATCAAAAACATCGACCACCCTTTTGTCTTAAGTGCTTTATTAGGAGTATTCCTCATGATTTGTGCTTATGCTGCCATCGGGCTATTCATGTCAACACTCACCTCTTATCAAGTTGTTGCCGCAGTAGGAACTCTTGCCGTCCTTGCCGTTCTCAATTATATCGGAAATGTTGGACAAGACATTCCCTTCGTACGTGATATTACTTACTGGTTATCGATATCAGGCCGGGCCGACACCTTTTTCAAGGGAATGATATGTAGCGAAGATCTTCTCTACTTCTTATTAGTTATTGCTCTTTTTATCACATTCTCGATATTAAGATTACAAGCAGAACGAACGAAACGTTCCACTCCCCAAAATATTCTTCTCTATGGATGTGTCATTATTATAACACTCATGATTGGCTTTCTCAGTGCTCGTCCGGCATTCCGTTGCTATTATGATGCAACAGAAATGAAGGAAAACACCTTAACGAAGAATAGCCTTGAGGTTATGGAAAAGCTGGATGGTCCTTTAACAATCACTACTTATGTAAACATGTTAGATGAAGACTATTTTAGAGCAATGCCTCGCTACTATAATGAAGACTTCGAACGTTTCGAAAAATACATTCGTTTCAAACCAGAAATCAAGTTGAAATATATTTACTACTATGACTCTATCCAGAATCCTGATCTAAAACGTCGCTATCCAGGACTTAGCAACGAACAATGTTTGGAAAAAATATGTGATGCTGAAGATTGGAGTACTAAAAAAATACTAACTCCTACACAAATTCGCAAAATAGAAGATCTTTCTGGAGAATATAACAAATTTGTACGGGTAATCGAAAGAGGAAATGGACAAAAAACCTTTTTACGTCTATATGATGATAATTTCCGATACCCATCCGAAACAGAAATAACGGCAGCTCTGAAACGCATGGTTGTCAAATCTCCCATGGTTGCCTTTTTAACAGGACATGGAGAACGCAGTATCAATGGAGCAGGAGAACGTGATTATTATGCATTTTCTCAATACAAATCATTCAGAAATTCCTTAGTAAACCAGGGATTTGATAACATGCCTCTCTCTCTCGATAGCTTGAATATGATTCCTGAGAATGTCGACATTCTTGTTATCTCTGATATTCGATCCTCCCTATCTCCTAAAGAACAGAAAATTATCGAAGATTATATCAACAAAGGAGGCAACCTTTTAATTATTGGAGAGCCTCGTCGTCAGGACCAAATGAATCCGTTATTACAACCTCTTGGTTTGAAATTCATGCCGGGATTACTTGTACGGGACAATAAAGATTATCCGGCAGATTTAATTCTGTCGAAACCAACTCCAACTGCAATAAAGGCGATACGGGGATTTTATATCATGTCCTATTACGACAAATCAGTTACCATGCCCACTGCAGTTGGAATTGAACAGATTGCAAATAAAGGTTTTAAAGCAACTCCGTTATTAACAACTGATTCTACCGGTTCATGGAATGAATTAGAGACAACAAATTTTGTGGAGGATACCATTCGAATTAATTCTACAATAGGAGAAATTGAACAAGCCAATACTACCATGATGTATCTCACAAGACAAATCAATGGCAAGGAACAAAGAATTGTTGTTTTAGGAGATGCTGATTGTATTGGCAATGGTGAATTAACTCGTACTCGAGATGGTATTGAAGCCTCTAATTTCACACTGGTAACAGAAACGTTCCGTTTACTCGCAAATAACGAGTTCCCGATAACCACAACCAGACAACGCCCATCAGATGACAAAGCTTATCTTGAAGAAGGGGCAGGCATTTGGCTCAAAATACTCTTCATGGGAATTTTCCCCGGTATCTTGACAGTCCTCAGTCTTATGCTTTGGAAAAAACGACGCAAAAAATAATAAATTATTGAGGGTATATTTTTTATATACCCTCAATAACCATCAGACACAAAATTTCTAGATATAAACCAGTTACAAAATAATCCATTACTTTTTGCAAAAAAAAGATTTTTCATTCATCCTTTTGACATGGATATGTGTTCTACAAGTAGATAATGGTACCAAACCTAGAATGTATGTCAGAATTTACAGAAGAATATAGAATCGCACAGCTTCTATCTAAAAAGATGACCGGAGAGCTTACTCCTGAAGAGAAGCAAGAATTACAAAAATGGGAGCAAAACTCCCCATCGGCCAAAGAGATAGCTAGCCAAGTATTAAATCCCATGAACAAACGCCACCGAGATAAATTCGTCAATAGCCTTGATCTTGACAAATCATGGCAAAAACTCGAAAAACATCTTCCTCGAGAAAAGAATAAAACCAGACATTTAATATGGTGGACAAGTACAGCTGCTGCAATTTTAGCAATTGCTTTCTTCTTTGTTTATCCTCAATTACAGCAAGCAAAACATCAGCCATTACCTATAGCTGAAATCCAAACGGGTAGTGCTAAAGCAGTATTAATCACATCAGAAGGAAAAAAATTTAATCTATCTACACAAGATTCTTCCCGTTCTCTAGATCTCGGACAAGGTCTCTTTGCAATCAATAGTGGCAACGCAATTGAATATCAAGAAAATCCCAATACTGAATCCACCTCCAACAAACGCCTCAATACAATCCAAGTACCTAAAGGCGGAGAATATGAATTAATTCTTCCAGATGGTACTCATGTTTGGATAAATTCTGATACAAAGCTTACATTCCCTGTAGCATTTGACTCAAATAAACGGGAAGTCACCCTTGCCGGAGAAGCTTATTTTGATGTTACAAAAGATCCCAAAAGACCTTTTATGGTAAAAACAGCAAACATTGAAATAAAAGTTTTAGGAACCCAATTCAATGTACAAGCATATCCTGATGACAACAAAATAGAAACTACCTTATGTGAAGGATCTGTCAATGTAACAGATGGAGAACTCGGAGTTACTCTAACACCTTCTCAACAAGCAGTCTATTCTAAAGTAACCCAGGCTCTCACAACCCGCAAAGTTGATGTACGACTATACACAGCATGGAAAGAAGGATTATTTGTCTTCGAAAATAAACCATTGGAAGAAATTATGAATACATTATCCCGCTGGTATAATATTAATGTTTTTTACTCGAACCAAGCAGTAAAATCATATCACTTTACTGGAGATTTAGAACGTTACGGAGACTTTAGAAAAACATTAAACATGATAGAAAAATCAACAGTAATACGATTTGTTATAAATGGAAATAATATTATGGTTGAAGAAATTCCCAATTAAATAAAAAAGGGGATATTGACCCTATCCCCTCCTTTTAGTAACCAATTCATAAACAAGCAATTTAAAAATTGATTATTTAAACCATTAAGTATTCAAAGTTATGGAAAAAAAACGAAAGAACACCTTTGATTTACATCAAAGGTGGGAAAAAATGCTCATGATTCTACGAACAATCTTTTTGATAGTTGTTATTACAACTATTAATTTTGAAACAAACGCCTCTACCCAAACAAATAAAGTAAGCGTAAAAATGGAAAATGCCACGATTGATGAAATAATCAAAAGTGTACGAACGACCACAAACTATCGATTTCTTTATCGGGTTGAAGAAGTTAATAAATACGGGAAACGAGACATTAATCTACAGAATGTATCCATTGACGAATTTCTCCGTATTGCTCTAAAAAACACGAACCTATCCTATGAAATTGAGAATGAAGTTATCATCATTCGTCCAAGCAAAGAGGACAAGAAAAAAGAAACAACACCTCGTAAAATAACAGGTACAGTCATGGATATGCAAGGCAACACTTTACCCGGTGCCACCATTTTGATAAAAGAAACCAGTTTGGGTGTCGTAACTGATATTAATGGAAAATTCTCGCTAGAGATTCCCCAACAGGATAGTATCATTCTAGTCGTTTCCTTTGTAGGATATGAGACAAAATACATCACGTTAGATAAAGACCAAAAGGAACTTTCAATCAAGTTAAAAGAAGATGTGACTGAAATGGAAGAAGTGGTTGTCACTGGATACGGGAAAGTACGTAAAGAAAGCTTCACTGGAAGTAGTGTTAGTATCTCCAAAGAACAGTTGATGAAAGTATCTAAAACAAATGTTCTAAAAGCCCTGCAAGCATTTGACCCCTCTTTCAGAATTCAAACCAACAATAAGTGGGGATCTGATCCCAATGCATTACCGGAAATGTATATTCGAGGACGTTCCGGTGTTGGTGTTAAACAATTAGATCCCAATTACACGAGTAAAGGGAACCTAGAAAACAACCCAAATCTACCAACCTTCATCATGGATGGATTCGAGATTAGTGCCCAAAAACTTTACGACATGGACCCCGCTCGAATTGCGAATATAACAATTCTTAAGGATGCAGCCGCCACGGCATTATATGGTTCGCGTGCAGCTAATGGTGTAGTCATCATTACAACAGTAGCCCCAAAACCAGGGAAATTGAATGTATCTTATGGATTAATAGGTGAGATCACCATGCCAGACCTTTCATCATATAATTTAATGGATGCAAAAGAAAAACTGGAAGCAGAATCTTTAGCTGGAGTATATGATGTCCAAGATGCTAACGATCCCGGTTACAATCTGCAATGGCAAGAAATCTATTATCGTAAACTAAATAATATCAACAAAGGAGTAGATACTTATTGGTTATCATTTCCTTTACAAACAGCTTTCAACCATAAACATAGCATGTTTGTGGAGGGAGGTTCTGAAAATCTTCGCTTTGGAGTCGATCTTTCTTACTATAATGAAGACGGTATCATGAAAGAATCTTTCCGAGACCGTTTAGGAGTAGGTGTTACGTTGGATTATCACATCAAACAATTACAAGTAAAAAATCAAACAACCTATAATATCACTAAATCCAAAGAAACACCTTATGGTTCTTTCACAAGTTATACTCAAGCACTCCCATATAATATATACAAAGATGAACAAGGAAAGTATTTGGAAAAATTAGAAAGTTGGGGAGAATCCAGTGCTATGCCTAATCCTCTATACGAAGCATCATTAAAGAGTTTCGATAAATCACAAACAGAAGAATTTATTAATAATCTATCAGTCAATTGGAATATTACTCCTTACCTATTACTAAAAGGGCAATTTAGCCTCACCAAACGCATAAACGAAAGTCGCCGTTTTTTAGATCCTTTATCTCAAAAAAATACAAATCCAATTTCGGGTCATAACTCAACTTCAGGAGAACTTCATACGACGGATGGAAATAGTTTCGGATGGGATATGCAAGCCACACTTTCATACAACCGAACCATAAACAAACACAACATTAACTTTTTAGCCGGCATAAACCAACGAGCAACAAAGAGTGAAAGCATTCGCGCCGAGTATCGAGGATTTCCTTCAGGCGCTTTAAGCTCACCGAACTACGCTGAAGATATTTACGAAAAACCAACCTCTTCCGAAAATAGTACACGATTAGTCGGTTTTTTAGCTTCATTGAACTATAGTTTCGACAATATTTATCTACTAGACGCTTCTGTACGTTGGGATGGTTCCTCAGAATTCGGATCAGATAAACGTTTTGCACCCTTTGGTTCATTCGGTGTCGGAATCAACATTCACAACTATGAATTCATGAAAAATTGGGGTAAACTCAATCTTTTAAAAATCAGAGGGACTTATGGTGAAACGGGTAAAGTAAATTTCCCTGCCTATGTCGCACGTACCTCGTTTAAAATCCTTTCAGATGAATGGTACAAAACCGGGTACGGAGCAACGTTAATGGCTCTAGGTAATAAAAACTTGACTTGGGAAACAACAAAAGAATACAATATCGGTGTTGAAATAGGTTTACTACAAGATCTTATTTACCTTGATGCCACGTATTACCGGAAAAAAACCGTTGACTTGATTAACGATGTAACTATCCCAAGTTCAACCGGATTCACAACCTACTCGGACAACATCGGAGAAGTTGAGAATAAAGGATTCGAATTAAATTTCAGGAGTAATATCATTCGAAAAGAAAATCTATTCGTTGCTCTATTCGCCAATCTTGCACATAACGAAAACAAAATATTAAAAATATCCGAAAGTCTAAAAGCCTACAATAATTCTGTTGATCAGCATTTTAAAGACAACAAAGAGTCGGAACCTTTTCTAAAATACGTTGAAGGAGGATCTTTAACTTCCATATTCGGTATGCGCTCTTTAGGAATAGACCCCGCAACGGGAGAAGAAATTTTCCTGAAACGCAATGGTAGTCAAACGAAAACATGGAATTCCAGCGAACAAGTAGTATTAGGTAATACAGAACCGGACGCACAAGGAACTTTCGGAATAAATGTCACATGGAAACAATGGAGTCTCTATGCAACTTTCATGTATGAATTTGGTGGTGAAGCCTATAATCAGACATTAGTCGATAAAGTGGAAGACGCTAATATTTACCTTCACAACGTAGATAAACGCGTGTTAACCGACCGTTGGCAAAAACCAGGTGACGTGAAAAAGAATCGTAAAATAACAATTCGTGACAAGAAAGGGGCACTTAGTATTCCTGTCACTCAACCAACAGAACGTTTTGTTCAAAAAAACAATAATCTATCTCTCAATTCTGTAACATTAGGATACAGCCTACAAGCTAGTGACAACCGTTGGTTACAAACTGCCGGTATAAGTATGTTGCGTTTCGAAATCGGAGCAAATGAACTATTCTACTGGTCAACGATGAAGGCGGAAAGAGGACTAGATTATCCTTTTGCTAGAACAATGAATTTCTCTTTAAATCTAACTTTCTAAATTAATCTATTATGAAAGTCTCAATTATTATATCAACAATATTTATTCTAGCCCTTACTTCTTGTAATTCATGGCTAGATGTTACCCCGCAAGACACGGTGGATGAAGATGTATTATTTTCCACCGGAGATGGATATCGTAATGTTTTAAACGGTGTGTATAAACAAATGGCCACTCCCTCCATGTATGGAAAAGAGTTAAGCTGGGGAATGCTGGATGTCATGGGACAACTCTATCACCAAAGAGCTTTCAGTAGCGGTGTCGAGTATCGGGCAGTAGCCTCCTACAAATATACGGACGAAAGCGTAAAACCTCTTATACAAGACATTTGGTCTTTAGCATATAATTCCATAGCGAACTGTAATAGTATTTTGGCCAAAATCGACGGAACAGATTCTACACTATTCAGAAGTGGAAATAATGAAAAAATGTTAATTAAGGGAGAGGCATTAGCGCTAAGAGCCTTCCTGCATTTTGACATGCTACGTCTCTTTGCCCCAGCTCCAGACTTACAAGATCAAAAAACTTACATACCTTATTTCAAAACTTACCCGTCAACCTTCGAGCCCGATCGTTCGATCAAAGAAGTTCTTGAATTCGTTGTAAATGACCTAGAAGCTGCCCGGAGTCTGGTTGCCCCCCACGATACAACCGCTTGGCGCATCATGCTACGCAATGACTATAGAATAAACTATGAAGGAACAAACCCGAGCTTAAACCAAGATTTGTTTTTCAAGAGTCGAGGTTATCGGATGAATTATTTAGCTGTTTGTGCCCTACTAGCCAGAGTCTATAATTACATGGGAGATTTTAATGATAATTATTACCAAAAAGCGTATGATATGTGTGATCATCTCATAAACTTTGTCATTGATCCAAAGGGCTATTCAGATCTTAAAAAATTAGCTTTCACTCCTTATTATAATGCCGAAGAAAATCGAAAATTATATGATGGGGTTATCTTCTGTCTTTCCAACCAAAAATTAATAGAAGACTATGCAACAATCACATCTGATGGCAATTACTACTTTTATCTACAACCGGCAAACACAATGTTTGATGACAACGCAGACATTCGCCAAACGGAATTAACCCGCGCTAAAGGTAGCTATCAAGTTTGTACAAAAAACATTCCTCCTGATGGACAATCCACATTATATTCTAGCTGCAAAGATATGCTTCCCATGATTCGGTTAAGTGAACTCTATTATATTCAAGCAGAACATCTTTGCCGCAAAGGTGATATTTCCGGAGCTATTAATAAAATAGATATTGTAAGAGATGCCCGAAACTGTCAAACCGGAAGTTCCGGACAAATGTACCAAAAAATCAAAGATCTAGTTTCCTTTAAAACAGAAATGGTAAAAGAAGCTGCAAGAGATTTCATGCAAGAAGGACAAGTATTCTTCTACTACAAACATTTAAAATTATTTCCAAAGAGTGACATGACAGCGTCCGACATGGTATTGCCCAAACCAGACAACGAACTGATCCATTAATTAAAAAACAAATAACATGAAAAAACATATTATATATATTTTCCTGATCTTGATGGGAATATTTGCCTGTAACACGGAAGAAATTGAAGTTTATTCTTCATCAAGGTATCTATTTTTCCCAGACTCTGCAAAAGGATTAGACTCTGTCGCATTTTCCTTTTCCCATTATCCCGGAGAAACAACCCATGATGCATCATTTCATGTCGCATTAACCGGACTCCCTGCAACGGAAAACCTAGAATACAAATTAGAAGTTGTTGATTCTCTAACGACAGCTCTCCCTGAAGATTATGATCTTCCCGAAAAACTTACATTCACAGCAGGAGCAACGATGGACAAATTAACCATCCAATGTAATAATGTTCGGGAGGCTTTAAAAACTCAAAAGGTACATGTAACATTCAAGATTGTGGAAAACGAAAACTTTGCACCAGGTTTATCCGGGAAACAAATGATTCGTATTATCTTCGATAATATCCAGAGTCCACCGCTTTGGTGGAGTGGAGACGTTGAAAAATTGTTACTTGGAAAATATTCTCCTAAAAAATTTGAACATTTTGTCTTTGCAACAAAAGTAAATGATCTCACGGACATGAGCCTTTCTGAAGTTAGAGAATTAGTAATGATATTCAAAGTATACCTGATTGAAAATAATATCACAGAAGAGGATGGAGTTACTCCAATGATTGACGGAATCCCAGCTTATTAATTAAAATTTTACTGATTATGAAAATAATATATATAACTTTCCTATTCCTTGTAACATTCAATTTTATTTGTTGTTATGACGACAAAGGGAATTACGAGTACAAGCAAATCAATGACATTGAAATATCATTTCCGGACTATAACTTTGAACAAGTCATCGGAGAAACATTCAAATTGTATCCGAAATTCACTTACAAATACAAGGATACTGCAAATCTAAACTTATCCTACAAATGGGCTATCGGTGAACGGGTCATAGGGGAAAACAGACAATTAGTTTGGCAAGTGGACACGAATGAACAAGTTGAAATCGCCTTATATGTAACTAATATTGATGACAACATGGTATATATGGGTTCAACAATAGTACGTCCCACAAGTATATATACTTGGTACAATAGCTATCTTGTACTATCCGAAAAAAACGGGAAATCAATACTTTCATTTGTAAGATATGACGAAAAAGAAAACGCAAGTGGCGAAACCATCTATGATGAATTTGACCGTCCGGTTCTTGTTAACCAAGTCTATGAAGACATTTATTATAATGAAAACAAAGACGAACTCGGTTCAAAACCTCTCTTCATCCAAGAGCATATCGCTAAAATATTTCCATCTGAGGGGCATGTCATTGTATTCCAAGAAGGAGGTCAGGGATCTGTTGATTTAGATGGAACTTCCATGAAAAAAGACATCCTACTTGTCGAATCTTTCTCGAAAGGAAGTTATCCCGCAGATTTTCATCCGACAAATGCCGAAATGATGACCTACACGCACTTAATCGAGAATCATGACGGTAAAATTTATTCCAAAATAAAAGAGAGTTATAAACTATTCCAAAGCGGATACTATATACATACACCATTAATGTTTGAGAATAAAGAAATTCGAGCTCATATTATTAATTCAGTACTAGCCAATGATAAACCATACACCTTACTTCATTCAATCGGTACAACGGAAAATCCTGAAAACCGATTATTACTAGTACACGATCTTCAATATTCGTTTACAGACGTCAATGTATCTGGCAAAGTAGTCGCCTTACCTGAACCGACCAAAGGTTGGCCGGAAAACTTCAGACCCTTAACAGATCTAGGAAATTGTCAAGTTATTAATATAAGCCAGTATAATACAGGAAATACTAAAAAACCAGGTTATACCATGTTCCTCAAAAATTCAGATGGAAGTTATCAATACCAAGCATTTGAATTAGAACGTGAATATAGTGGAGAAAAACTCTCCTATCCGAAAAAAACAATTGCTGGTAAAGAACAGGAAATGCTAATTTCTTTTCCGATAACTTCTCCTATTCCATTAGAAGAATGTGTATTTTGTAATATTGCATCTCGCCAAAACGAATACATTTTCATCGCTTATGGAAAAGATATCTATTTTCTAGATCGAACTTCTCCAGAAAACGGAATCAGACATTACTACACCTGTAAAGCCAATGTAGTTGATATGGATGGACGAGAATATTACGGAGAGCAACTATTTGTCGGATTAGACAATGGCGGAGTATTACTATTAAATTCCAACAATGCCAAAAACATAACAACAAATGCTGAAAAGTTCCGCTGGGAATCCGGCCCTGAAGTCGATCTTGGAAAAATTGTTGATGTTACACTAAAAGTAGGAGGTAACGTACCTTAAAAAAGAAATCATATTCCCCGTAAAATATCTCGTTTTACGGGGAATATTCTATAATCATTTCACCAAATCATACTTCTGATCCACCCCTCGCTCATTAATATTAATTCCCTCTTTCATCCAGCGAGGCATTAAGGTATCTTTCAAATAATGATCAAAGAACTGCTGCAAACGAATAGTCCAATCCACTTCAGCCGGACGTGAAGTCAAGAAATGTCCTTGTCCCATATAATTCAGCATCCAAACAGGTCGTTGCAACCGCCTTAAAGCTAAAAAAAGATTACGACCATCATAAAATGAAACAGCTTCGTCCTGATCACAATGAAATATCAATGCCGGAGTATGTATTCTATCAGCAAACAACAAAGGAGAATTCGTAATATAACCATCCAAATCATCCCACAAGGTTGCACCCATACGACACTGCCAATCCTCAAACATAAACATATTCGGTTGTCCGCTTCCCTCCCGAATTGCCGTGTAAACAGAAGTCAAATTCACAGTTGCCGCCCCGATATTCACACATTTAAATATATCTGTTCGAGTAACCAAATAAGCTACCAAGAAACCAGACCAGCTATGTCCCTGTAATCCGATCCTAGAAGAATCAATAATTCCCCTGTCAATTAACGCCCTAGTTCCACTAACCACTGCATCATAAGCACTTTCTCCCGGTTTCCCGATCTCAATATAAACGTCTGGCTGAAAAACGATATATCCCCTGCTGACATATGTTGGAATATCTATCATGGCCTGACTCAATCCGGGTACGGGATGTATATGCAACTCGGAAGAATGCGTTTCATAAAAAGTAACAATGGTCGGATAACTTTTATTCTTATCATACCCATCAGGCAAATAAAGAATTCCTTGATTATTTTTACCCTTGTAATTTGTCCATTCCACTAATTGAGCAGAACCCCATTTATAATTACATTGTTGAGGATTAACATCTGTAACCTTTCTCATACGACGTCCTTGTCTATCGCACACCCACAAATCTCGATCATCAGCATAACTCTGTTTTATGCACAACATAGCATTCTTCGCCTCTTGGACAACAGAAAAAGCAAAATCCCCTTGCACCAACGGGGTTAACTTTCCATTGGCAGACAAATTACCCAATCCTTGATTTTTATTTTCCCAATCAAATATCTCCACCTTATTATCTCGGGATAAATCAACAGACAGCCCGTTTCTACCGGGATCCAACAATCGCAATATAGTATTACACTTCCGCCCTTCACCCCTTGTCCAACAATATGATTTCTGTACTTCATCCAAATTGACAACCCATATATCAAAACGATCGTACACGATCGCATTCCTCCCGTCCCGACTCCATCCTGCCAAACCATAGGGTGGTGCCGGATTAGGGCGATCATATAATTCATCATGTAATGCAAAAGGGATCACATCTGTTAATATATTTTGTTGCATTGTACATGAATTTACAACAATCCACGATTGCTTCGTGTTATCAAAGTAAAGAAGATAATCTCCTTGGGGACTCCAATGAACCGCCCGTGTCAATTCTTTTGCCACCAAATGATGATCCCCATTTCTCAAATCTACCAGATAAAGATCAAAACGTTGATCATGCCTCCAATCCCTTTGACCTAAATAAGGTTTCTCGTCTTTTTCATAAGCAAAAACAGGATCCATCCCTTCTGCAACATATAGCCCCGAATGATTCTCCTCACAGACTTTATAATTTTTCCCATTTTCACAATTATATAAAAACACCGCTGGCTGAGACCGTTTTTTATACCCCACTCCTCTAGCCTGCTCAGAAGGAACCACCGGATCATGCCAACTCCAAAGCTCCAATTGAAAACTTTCATCTTTCTCTTGTTTCTTTGGTCTTACCCTCTGCACACCTTCTCTCCGATACATAAATCGTTTATTTCCCTCAAGGAACTGTATTGAATATTTATCCAACGCCAATCGTTCCATCTGTTCAGCTCCAAGAATCTTTTCCACATTTCCATCCACCAAAGAGAATGTGTAATAATCTTGCTTTTCTCTATCATTCGTGTCTGTACAAACAAAGAAATTTCCCTCCTGTTTCTCCTCATAAAAATAAAAGTTATCTAAACTTCTTGTTTTATCCACATAGAGTACTTTTCCCTCGCTATTTCCGTCTCCCCCGTAACGTAATACATTTCCTTGATCTTCTCGGCGCACACAAATCACCTTCCATTTTTCACCATACAAACAATATTGAGATACATCAGTTAAAATCGTACTATCACGCTCCGCCACATTCAAAATAATCAAGTGATCATCCTCCTTGTAGGCCACCTGAGGAAAAATAGAATTCAATTCTGCTCCCTCATGGATATTGATCTCATACCCATCTTTTAATCGATGAGCAACACGAACACTTGTTCCATCCTGTCTTATTCTGGAAAAAGCAATCCAATTCCCTCCCGCAAAAAATTCGGGAGAATCAATATCCCTCAAGATACGGATTCCCCCTGACTTTAATTCATAAAAATAATAGGTATTGCAAATAAGACTATTTAGCGAGTCATTATCATAAAACATGTATCGGTATTTTATCCATGCTCCATTATTTGCTAATTCATAATTATCAACACGCCGCCATTGCTTATAAGCCTCTTCATCTAATTCCTTCTTTTGAGAATGACCAGATAATGTTATTACGAATAAAATAACTAAAATAAAAATAACACGATACATATTCATTTGTCAATCAAGAAAAAAACTACTTCTGAGCATTAACACGTTCTTTAATAACCTTTGAATTCAAGTACAAAAAGGCCAGCCGAGGATTCGCTTCTTTCACAACCAAACATAAAGAATCTGTAGTTAATTGACCTATTTTCTCTTTTGTTGCATATTCAGCCTTGTTCCCATCCTCAGTAACCTCAAATCCTTTCACGATAAGATACCCGTCCTTTATTTCCCAAGATTTCAATTCTAAAGAAGGAATATTAATTGCCTCACAAACACCACCTTTTTTGAAATTAAAACCTTTTAATTCGCCTGTTGATTGATATGTATACGGATTACACCATTCACCGACAATTGCTTTTTCCATTTCTTTTTGAGGATCACTTGCACAAGCAAAAGCAAATAAAATCAAACTAATACATAATAACTTTTTCATCTTTTCCATTTTTAATTAAAATTATATTTATCTAAACACATGATTTATTCCACAAAGTCATACTTTTGGTCAACTCCACGCTCATTCGCATTAATTCCTTCTTTCATCCAACGAGGCATCGGAGCATCTTTCAAATAATAATCAAAGAATTGTTGTAGACGGATTGTCCAGTCAATCTCAGCAGCCTTATTATAAAGGAAATGTCTATCTCCCTTGTAATTCAACAACCACGCAGGTTTATGCAACCGTCTCATTGCCAAGAAAAGATTTAACCCTTCTGAATATGGCACTGCCTCATCCCCATCACAATGAAATATTAATAATGGAGTCTGAATCTTATCTGCGTAAAAGATAGGCGAATTCTTGATATAAGCCTCCGGGTCATCCCAAAGTGTCTTTCCCATCCGGCTTTGTGTTTCCTCGTACATAAACATTCGAGGCATACCACTTCCCGTACGGATACCCGTGTAAGCAGAGACCATATTAGACACGGCAGCTCCCGGACTGGCACATTTAAACATATTGGTTCGTGTCACCAGATAAGCAACCTGATAACCGGACCAACTATGCCCTTGTACTCCGATACGATCCTTATCTGCAATACCACGATCTATCAACATTTGAGTCCCGCTGACCACCGCATTATAACAACTTTCACCAGGAGCCCCTACGGTAAAATGTACATCCGGCATAAATACCACGTATCCGTTACTTACATAAGTCACCGTATTAATCATCGCACTACTCAGCGAGGGAAGTTGGTAAGTATGAAGATCTCCCGTGTGAGTCTCGTAGAAATTTACAATGACAGGATAACGTTTCGTTGAATCATAATTCTCCGGTAAATACAACAAACCCCGATTCGGTTTTCCCTCAAAATTCGTCCACTCTACCAATTGTACACTTCCCCACAAATAATCCTCTTGTTGAGGATTCGTGTTCGTTATTCGTACGGGACGTGTGAAATCACTCTTACTCCACCAAAGCTCCCGGAACTCCGTATAGCTCTGCCGGGTAAACAGATAAAATTTACCATCCTCGGACTGCTGGTTAAAATACAAATCATAGGCTCCGGACATCAACTTTTTAATTTTCCGGCTAGGAGTCAACACGTAAACACCTTGACCCAACGTTTCACGATCTAAACCATGTAATAAAATATCCTGTTTGAGATTAATCCAACGCATCTCTCGATTCGCTTTCAACAAACGCAAAGAAATACCATGTTCACGTCCCCAGCCATTCGTTAATGAATACGTGGGTTGTTTACCTGTAAGATCCACCACCCACATATCATATTTATCATACAGGACAACTTGATCCCCACCAGCCAACCAACCTGCGATACCATAGGGGGATGCGGGTTTCGGTAGATCATGCTCCTCGTTATGCACCGCAAATCCTATCGGACTCGAAACATCTGTCAATTCTCCTGTTTCAGGACTCAACTTATACCATACCTTTTTCTCAGCATGATACAGCATGGCATATTTCCCATTCGGACTCCACACGGGACGTTGACGAAAATCTTTAAATAATAATGTCCGTTCACCCGTTTCCAAACTTACCAAATACAAGTCAGCCGTTACTCCATCCCGCCAATCTGCAAGTCTCCGATAAGGAGTTTCATCTGCAATAATAACATAACAATACTCGTCACAACTCGGCTGATACATCTGATCTATATGAGGGGGTGCCACCAGTACACATTTTCTCGAATCCACGTGATACACGTATTTAGGCATCTTTCGTCTACCTCCTCCTGATCCGTATGACTGCCTACTCTGTGAGACTTCATCATCCCATTTCCACAACTCCAACTCGAAACTCTTATCCGGTTTCGCCTTCGGCTTACGCTCTTCCTGTTGCTGTAATCCCACGTCCACGAATATATATTTCCCATTATTGAAAACAGAATAAATCCCTCCTCGAACTTTATATTCGTCCGACACGACCACCTCTTTCGTGTCCATCACTAACCGAAACTTCCCATCAACAACTGAAAACGTGTATAATAAATCCGGCTCTCTCAAATATGAAGAATCCGAAGCCACCGTGAACACTCCCTCCTGTCCCCCTTGGTTCAGAGAAAAATTAGTAACAACGGCCTTTTCGTCATCATAGATAACCCGATGTTTCCCCTTTACTGGCCCCATTCGTAAAGATTTCTTTCCGTTATGATTCCGGATATAAACCACAGATTTATAATCATCTACAGAAAAATAATTCTCCACGCTATCTATTCGTACAGAATCCCCGGTTTCGAAATTCCAAACAATCAACCGACGAAGGGCCCGATTCTTCCCCTCTGGATCAATCGGATAGGAATAAGAAATCTGAGGAGAATGGGGAGACTCCCGAAAACCGTAAGGCTTATCCCAATAAGTTTTTTTCATATCCTTCAAGGATAACAAAAAAAGAGAATCTTTTTTCTCTTTCAACGTGTCAAGCGGTGAAGGCTGCACCACGTACCTCAATCCTCTTCCACTGTTAAAAAATCTCATCTCCCGGACATTCGGAAACTCGTACACCTTACCAGACGTCATATTACGTAAATAAGTGACAGGAACATCCTTATCATGCCCTTCCTGATCAATATAAACAAAGCGATAAGTCACCCATTTCCCATCTTCTGACATTTGTTGTCCCTCAACTCTTCGCCATAATTTATAAGCCTCCATATCCAGAGGCTTTTTTTGAGATATACAGTCTGCTATTCCAAGAAATAACAGACTGTATAATAATACAATATATTTCCTCATTTAAATCAACGCTTTTTCATGAAGTAATCGATATCTCCCTGATAATCGGCTGAATCATCGCCCAACAAATATTTGGCAAAATGGAACCACATTTTCCGTTCGAAGAAATCACCATTCTCTCCAAAGAAGCCATGCGTACTACCGGGCAAAACGATCATATCAAAATTTTTTCCGGCCTGAATCAAAGCTTCCACAACCCGTAACGTATGTGAGGGATGCACGGTCTTATCCATATCTCCGGTCACGATCAATAATCCTCCCTTATAATTCTTTGCCAGTTCTTGGTTCGTCTTACTTTTCGTCTCGAAAGTAATCTCCTCCTGATCTCCATTCACGCTATCCTTGATCACTCGCTTATTCTCTTTCACCCCGTAATGGATTTCCACGAACCCTTTATTATAAATATTATTATCATGATTGCCCGCCGAAGACACCGCTGCACTATAAAAATCAGGATAAGTCAACAAAGCCGACGTAGACATAAATCCACCTCCGGAATGACCAAAAATACCCACTTTTTTCCCGTTTATAAAGGGATAACGTTCTGCTAATTGTTCTATCGCATATTTATCATCAGCCAAAGGATAATCTCGCTGATTACCATATCCATAAGTATGGTAATATTTACCTCGCATAGGCGTCCCACCTCGGTGTCCCATGGATACGACGATAAAACCAACTTGAGCCAAACGGGTATTTAAATCATCATTTACCGTGAAACGAGTCTGCACATATTCGAAAAAAGGTCCCGGGTAAACAGACGAAATAATCGGATAGATTTTCGTGGAATCAAAATCCGCCGGTTTCCACATCACACCATAAATATCCGTTACCCCATCAGCAGCTTTCACTTTAAAACGCTCAGGCTTTTTCCAACCAAAAGCATAAAGGCTTTTCAAATCCGCTTTCTCCAACTCGAGAATCACTTTTCCTTTCCGGTTGCGCACCACGTTGACGGGCTCCATATCCACCCGGGAATAACTATCCACAATATACTTGCTTGATGGAGATATATCCACGTCATGTGAAGCATTCTCCGGGGTCAACAATGTTACCACATTAGTCTTATCCAGATCAGCACGATAAAGGACATAATAGTAAGGATCAATCTCTTTCTCTTTTCCCAAACCTATAAAATAAATCTGTCGACGAGCGGTATCAACCTTCATAATCGGTCCGGCCACCCATGCTCCGGATGTCACTTGATTTTTCAAATTACCATCTTTATCATACAGATAGTAATGTCCCCACCCACTACGTTCTGAGCGGAAAAGGATCTCGTTTCCATCATTCAAAAAATGGATAGCTCGCATTTGATAATCTAAATAAGGCTTGTCAACTTCATGTATCAACACTTTCACCTCTCCCGTTTCTGTATCGACTACACAAATTTCACATTCATCCCACGTCCTCTTGTAACGTTGAAAATAAAGTCGCTTTGCATCATTACTAGCATACAAAATATCTACATATTGATCTTTCCAACGATCGATATTAATCTTTTTAACCTCTCGAGTATCCGCATCCCCGATTAACAACTCGAATTGAATCACGTTTTTATCGCCCGCTAATTCTGCCTTATAAGTTTTCAGGCGAGGACGAGGCTCTGCTAAAGCATCAATCAACCACAAATCTTCCACCTTACGGGAATCATCCCGAACAGCGTAAAACTTGTGTCCCGTCTTAAACCATTGGGCAGAACACCCCATGCGTGCATCCACCTCACCTTCATCATCCCGATTAAAGGTATAATAACGCTCCCCGTCTGTCGTTAATTGTATTTCAGTCGTGTCCTTACCTTTGTTCGCATTCCCCACAATATAAAGATTATGCCGCTTAGCAAACAACATATAGGAACTATCCTGACAATAATACATCCAATAAGGATTATACTTAGTCTGTCCTTTCTGCTTTTCCTCCAACTTCAACTCTTTCGTGTTGATATTATAAGTAAAATCTTTCCTATCAAACCAAAAACGAATAGTTTCCCCATCCTCATCGAAATCAAAATTCAATTCCAAGTCTTTATGATTGTATCCCTTTTTAGTGATCTCACTGATTTTCATCAATAGCTCTGCATTATCGAAAAGCAAACGTTTCTCTTTTTTAGCCGGATCAACTAAATAATAGTTTTTCCCTTCACTCGTGCGAAAAGAATACCAAAAACGATCCGTGTTATTAATAAAACAAGGATTCACTTCCAAGCTATTCTTCGTCAAAGGCACTTGCGTTACACGCCGGAAACGTTCAGCAAGCTCATAATTTGCTTTTTGCTGCCCGAATGCTCCTACAGCAACAAGCAGAAACAGACTAATAACTAATTTCTTTAACATATCCTATCTATCAGATTTCTTATATTGTTCAATTTCATAATAGTAATCCCCGGTATTATCCCCCAACAGGAGACGGGCAAAATGAAACCACATCTTACGCTCATAAAAAGTATTCTCCTCTCCACTAAAACCATGATTCGATCTCGGCAACATAATCATATCAAAATTCTTACCTCCCTTAATCAACGCATCCACCATACGCAAGGTGTGAGCCGGATGTACGTTATCATCCATCCAACCGTGAACCAACAACAACCCACCTTTATAGTTCTTCGCCAATTCCATATTCGTCCCCACTCTAAACTTGAAGGTCGATTCAGTCCGATCACCATTCACGCTATCCTTGATTACTTTCTTTTCTTCCTTCACGCCATTATGAGTTTCTCCCCACCAGTGATTGTAAATATAGTTATCATGATTTCCCGCAGACGACACGGCAGCCTTGTAAAAATCCGGATAGGTACAAATCGCTGCGGTTGACATAAATCCTCCCCCAGAATGACCATAAATCCCCACTTTCGTCACGTCAATAAAAGGATAACGATCTGCCAATTGTTCTATCGCATATTTATCATCCGCTAACGGGTAATCCCGTAATTTCCCGTGGCTATATGTATGATAAAATTTTCCCCGCATAGGTGTTCCTCCCCGGTGTCCCACGGCAATCACGATAAATCCTAACTGAGCCAAACGGGTATTTTCATCATGAATCAATCGGAACTGCGTCGGAACATACTCATAAAAAGGACCGGGATACACGGAAGAGATAATCGGGTAAACTTTCGTCGAATCAAAATCAAATGGTTTCCACATTACCCCGTAAAGATCTGTCACTCCATCGGCAGCCTTCACCTTAAAGCGCTCCGGAGCTTTCCACCCCATTTCTAACGCCCGGCGAATATCAGGCTTCTCCAATTCCATGACCTCTTTGCCCATCCGATCTTTCAGCACGATACGAGGAACCATATCCACCCGTTCATAAATATCCACGAAATACTTGAAAGATTTCGAGAAATGTACTTGATGATTCGCATTATCAAAAGTCAGTTGCGTTAAACTTTCCGGCTTATCAATATTTACCCTGCATGGGATATAATAATAAGGATCAATATCCTTATCTTTTCCCAAAGCATAGAAATAAAGCGTACGTCCCACAGTATCAATCTCTGCAACAGGACCGGCTACCCATTCTCCAGAGGTTATAGCATGCTTCAAGTGCCCTTGATCATCGTAAAGATAATAATGTCCCCATCCCGTACGTTCGGAACGATAAATAATATCCTTTCCGTCATTCAGAAACATTATATTTGCCATTTTATAATCCATGAAAGGTTTGTCTATTTCATGAATTAACACATTCACCTCTCCCGTTGCGAGATTAGCAACACAAACCTCTTGTTCGTCAAAAGCTCGAGTTTTCCGTTCGAAATAAATTTTATTACCATCTTTCGAAGTGTAAAGTACATCCACGTACTGGTCTTGCCAACCATCAATATCAATCGTTTTCACCTCTTTCGTTTCCACGTCAATAACCGTTAACTCGTACTTTTCCAATTTCTGGTCCCCTGCCATGGCATACTTATACGTTTTCAGCGTGGGACGGGGATCTGTCATCACATCCACTAAAAATAATTCATCCACGTGACGGGTATCACAGCGTAAAGCATACACTTTCTTTGAATCTTTCATCCACACTGCTATTGGAGCCGTAGGGAATGTGTCTGCGGCAATCTCATCCTCATCCTTAGTATAAGAAAAATACCTCTCTCCATCCGTCGTTAACTGCACGATCGTGGAATCTTTCCCTTTATCCTTATTGCCCATAACATAGAGATTATGCCGTTGAGCAAATACAATATATGCACTATCCGGAGAATATTTTTTCCACGAATCCCCAAATCCCTCGTTAATTACAGTATCCAATTTCGTCACCTCTTCCGTCTTCATATTATAACGATACTTGTGTCTCTCGAAATTGAATGTGAAAGAAATTCCTTTTTTATCAAACTTCAATTCTTGAAATGTGAAATTCTTCGCATCACACACCCCATGTGTTTCTTGATTCAAAAATCCAAATAATTTTTCCGGGTTAAACAACAAACGTTTTTCCCCTTTCTCTGGATTCACATAATAATGGCGTTTCCCCTCCTCTGTCGTGAACGAATACCAAAAACAATCCCCGTCATTGATATACATGGGGTATATACTCATGCTATTCCCATCCGCAAACCGAAAATTACTATTCGTGAAACGATCCGCTAACTTAAAATTCGCTTTTTGTTGTCCCCACAATAGCGAGGTCACCGTCAAACCGACCAACAAAAAAAATATCTTCTTCATACAAGTAAAAACATACATACAACATCTAAAATGAGCCTCGCCTCCCCGCATGACGGGCAAGCGAGGCTCATCTATTTAGTATAAATTTCCATCAACACCGGATTACAAACAAGTTCCCGAATACTGGTTAGCGCCACTTCCCCATTTAGGAATAAAATCGACTATTTCCACCATCTCCGGATCTAGAGTTTTCAAGTTTTCTTTATACACACTCTTATACACAAACCTTTCCTCTTCCGAACGTTTCACCTCCAGTACTTCAAAAGTTCCATCCACCATTAACACACCAACCAATATGTAATCCAACTCACTAACATAACGGATTTCTATAGATTGAATCTCTGCTGGTGCTGTATAAAAATGTTCACAAGCCTGTTGTTCAGTCCCTTCCCATAGCATAGTACATCCGTAAAGCTGATTGCCGGTAGCAATGAATAACCACTCGTAATCGTCATAAGTATTAGGGTCATAACCATAACTGTAATGAAAGTAAGCAGCATCTTTAAAATTCGTAAACATCGACTGATTGGCAAATACTCTCACTTGAGACTCTTCCAAGTTTATAAAATCCGCAGCTTCTTTATGATTACCAAAAGCATAGCGATGCCATACATAAGTTCCATCTTCTAACCTCAACAACGATAAAAGGTAATCATGTTTACCAACAAAACAATCCTTGATTCGCTCACCTTTAAACTTTTGAAACAAACTCATATCAAACTCGCCCGCCGTATTATTCCGAATTTCCAATTTCCGTCCAACCTCATTCTGCGGATCAATAATAAAAGTTTTATCTCCCTTTGCATTATCATAAAATGCCCACATTGTTCCTTCTGCATCAATGGCAGGCACCACGTCTATATAGTAATCATTATCAGCCTTCGCTGTCTGAATTAAAGATGTAAATCTCATACCATTGAATGCCGGATCATCGTTATAACGTCCGGAGTGCAAATCTGTCAGCACGTTAGCGACGGCATAATACAACAATCCACTTTCAGTCAATAACCATTTACTCGTTTTCGAAAGAGCGGCATCCCGAACAACTAAATTTGCCGGAACTGTTCCCATAAATTCATCAAACGGACGTCCGGTATAAGTTAATGCATTACCACTTAATTCAACCGGCCCGCTTTCTTGCAACACCATGATTTCCGAATTTTCGGTTGAAACATAATCATCATAAGAAAATTCTTCAACTAATTTTATCGGTCCCGTTCCCAATTGTTCTCCAAGTCCCGAGGCAAATTGTACATGTACCAAAGAATCCCGCCATCGATCATATTTACCATCAAGTAGGTAATGAATCGTTTGCCTTTTCGTGATCAACATATCCAAACGACTGTCACCGGAAGCCGTACGCCCCAAAAACAACCAACCCAATTTATACAATGGCGTTACATTCATGATAGCTCGCTCCGGAAATGCCACTCCCGTTTTATTATCAATCGCATTAAATATCAATTCATAATCCCCATACACATCTGCCGTAAATGTATAAGAAGCTTCTGTAGACACCTCTTTTCCATCCAACAACCAAGAGTAACTCAAGTCCGGATTCAATGAGTCGATAGACAAACGAACTTTAGGTGTTAGTACCACTGATTCTCCGGGAAATAAGGAATAACTGCCATCAATTCCCTCTATTTTCCAATTCTCATACTCGTTTATCTCCTTGTAGTCCAAGTTTGTCTTATCATCAATACAAGACACGGCAATAAACACCGATACAAATATAAACAATATATATTTCATAACTTTTCTATTTAAATTATCCTGCAACAGGCACAGTTATAACACGCCCATTTTCATCTCTCTTCGGTTCTCCATTCACCTTTTCATATTCCTCTAAAGTATACTTTAAACGGATAGCATACTTCTTCATCACATTCATGTCCGTACCGTCAAATGACTCTCCACCCTTTTCCAACTCTTCCAAAAACATAATATATTTCGTCTCCGAATACTCGCCCAAATAAACTTTCTCCACTATATTAGTCGGCCGATTAACCGTACCATCATTACGACTCCACCAGATAGGAATCTCTAATTTATCAGACACATAAAATTTTGCTACCTGATAATTCCGATCTCCTTGTTTTACATTCTCGCTATTATCTATCTTTAAAAACAAACGGAAAGATTTATTATCCAATTCATCAAAATTATTGAAGAACTTCACTTGTATCGTATCAACATCCTGCCCGGGAGCAAACTCACATACTTCGGGCAACTCGTAAGCCGTTGCCGGAAGTGTAGTTGAATCCGTTGGAGAAATTGTAAACTTTCGAGGTTCTGTCAAATAAGCCCCATGAATTTGTACCGGAATCTCTGCAACAATCTCCCCTTCCGGGTACGTTTTGAAAGAATACATCGCACTATCCTGCGTTGAATTCTTCACGAAAGAAATATACACGACATCCCCACTATACAATTTTATTTCTTCTTTCGAACAAGCTCCCAGAAAAAACAGGAACAATATGATCGAATAAACATATATTTTTTTCATACTCTCTATTATTTATTTAAGATTGGTTTCTGTATCCGGTATCGGCCAAATCACATACTTCGCTTCAATTGGCACAACCTCGTTGCCCTCAAAAGGAATATCTTTTTTCAAACGTTTATACAAATAAAAAATTTGTCCTTCTCCGATCCATTCTCTACGCATTTCATTAATCAACACATCCATAAAATTCCCCTCTGTGGCATTGTTCACTTTATCCAACGAAAGACTATTATAAGAAGCATAGCGAGATTGTTTCACCGCCCGTAAATACTCCTTCGCTTCATTCAAATTTTTCTTGTAAATGGCTTCTGCCGCAATATAATATACCTCTGACATACGCACTAACGGCACTAAATAATTGCTTACGTTAGCTGCCGCATTATCCGCATCGTACTTCTCATATTTACTGAAACGATACTCGCCAGAACTATTATTCTGCCATTTCTTATAACGCATATCCTTCGTTCCTTCCCCTTCGAATATCTCATCGAGGTTAGTTGTTATCAAATAGGTATGTTTATAGGGACTCGGATCCGTCAAATCATTATAAACATTAATGTACTCTATCACATCCAATGACTCTACCCCCCAAAGTACATCCCCGTACAACTTGATATCTCCATCTTTGACACTACTATATTTCACAGTAAAACTACCTGTCTTCGTGTTGTAATCAATCAATTCTTTAGCATATTGATACGCTTCATCCACTCGTTGCGCATACAGACAGACCCGAGCAAGAATAGCCGTTGCTGCATGATAATTTAACCGGTAACCTCTCTTATGCTCCAAAAAGAAATCATCAGAAGAAGAAGTTGTCTCAAAACGTCTTTGTGCAGTGAAAGTTGTTGCAGAATCAGCCTTCCATAGCAACTCACGTGCCTCCTTCAAATCCCGGATCGCACTATTCAAACAACTATCCACAGTCAACGGGATAGATACGTATGACGGATACTCCGAGATGTATGGAATATACCTCGTCGTACCAGGATTCATTGCCGGAGAAGCAGCAAATAATCGCAACATATCAAACTGGATAAAAGCCCTAAGAGCAAGTGCCTCACCCCAAATCATCTTCTGCTCCCGCACCTTATACGCAAACTTATCGGGATCTTCTTTCGAAATGTTTTGAATCAAATTATTACAATTGGCAACCATCTTGTAAGCATTCTCCCAAATAGACTCAATCTCCGGCTCCAATAAAATGTTGTCCCAATTATTCTGATATACACCATAATAAAACATAGTTAGAGCTCGATTACCGCCACCATACACGCTATACAGCGTGTAGGTACGCCCAAATACATCAACAAGCCCCCAAGTCAAATCTTCACCATATAGGGTCTGACCACCCATACCATAATAAATACCATTCAATGCATGACGGTACCCATCCCCGGTAGCAAACATATCGCTTTCATCAAGTTCGTCTTCTGGTTTCACATCCAACCAACTGTTGCAAGAATATGCAAACAGCGCTAAAATCAACAATGATAATAATCTATATTTTCTCATAACTATTCCCATTTTAGAAAGTGGCTCTCAAAGAGAAATTAAATGTCCGGGCAAACGGATAACTCGTTCCCCGTTCCAATTTTACAGTAGACGCTCTGAAAAGATCATTCGTACTCAACTCTAAACGCAACATTTTCAAACGAATCTTCTTCAACCAATCTGTATTAAAATCATAACTCAACGTCAGGGCACTTAATGACAATTCATTATCATCCTGCACAAAACGAGAGGTAGGCATTGTTGAAGTGTTCATATCTTTAATGTTTCTCAAAGGAGCAACATCGCCCGGTTTCTGCCAACGTTGAGTCAACACCCGACGATCCACATTGCTATTCTTGATGTCAACATTTTCTACCCCGTCCACCATGGTTTGGTTATAGGTCTGTTTTCCCCAATCGTATGCAAACGAAGCAAATAACGTCAAATTTTTATACGACAAGTTCACCCCAAACGAACCGCTCGCTTTAGGCTCTTCATCGCCCACACGCACTGATTCAGTTGCTTTCCAAAGTGAAGAGACAGAACCATCCCTATACAAGAATAACTCGTTACCAGTCATGGGATCGATACCCAATGAACGAACCGCAAAAATAGAGGTTAACGAGGCCCCCTCTTCATACTTCATTTCCGGTTCAGAATATTCTGTCCCATATTTGGATAAATTAGCATTACCTTGTGCATCTTCTGCTGCTGCATACTTCTCGTTCACCCGCTCGTTATAAGCTCGTAGTGCATCCGAAATCTTCAAAATTTCATTTCTATTGTGATTCAAATTACCCCACAACGACACGTTCCAGTCCTTATCCTTATACACGTCAAAACGTACCTGTATATCAAATCCTTTATTCAATGTTTCACCTAAATTATCTTTATAAGAAGTGAATCCGGCCGATGCGGGCAATGACACATCCGTAATCAAATCCACGGTTTTATTATAATAATAATCAAAATTCAATGAAACACGTTCGTCCCAGAACTGCAAGTCTGTACCTATATTCAATTTATTCGTCGTTTCCCATTTCAAATTATGGTTCCCCAATGCTTTTAACTGTGTTCCGAATCCGGTTGCGTACCAACGGTCATTCGTTGCATAAACTGTCTTGGCTGAATACGACGGAAAATTCACTTTACCCGTCTGTCCGTATGATACTCGCACCTTCAACTGGTTTATCATGTCATTATCTTTCAAGAAACCATAATTATGGATATTCAAACCAACTCCGGTTGACCAGAACGGAGCCCATTTTTGGTCCGATCCGAACTCCGAGGAACCATCAAAACGTACGGATAAGTCTGCCAAATAAACATCATTCCACGTGTAGTTAGCACTCAACAAAAAACCCATCAACCGTTTCAAACTCTCGCTCTTGGCCGGCTTCTGATAAATCTCTGCAGCATAGTTCGGTGAGTGAAACGCCCCCGAAGGAAACCCTCTATAATGAGCTGAAGTAGACTCAGACTTCGTGGATTGAGCATTTACAATAGCCGATATGTTCAAATTGTGTAACCCTAATGACCTCGAATAATACAACGAAAACTGCGTATCCCATTTCGTGGCATCACTATCAGTCCTGTAAAGATCTCCCAACAAAGAAGAATTTGCACTAGTACTGGAATTCGCTGTTCTTGCCGTAGCGTTAGAGGATTTCGGGTCAATAAAACGTTCCGTTCTCCCCATAGTCTTTGTCAATGCCAACTGCCCCTTCAATGTCAAGTAATCATTAATAAACCACTGAAACATAAATTGTTCAATAATTTCATCCTGTTTATTCCAGTTATAATTATTCAACTTCGCTTCATAAAACGGGTTATTTAACGATTTACCCCCGCCCCTTTCTTGCGAAAACTTAAGCGCTTGTACCAAAATTCCATCGTCATCATACAAACGATCATACGGCTGCAAATGAGCGTAATCAGAAAAGCTACCGTAAGGAGAATCCGGAGCATCCGTAAAGTTGTATGAGATCTTATTCAACACTTGCAATTTATCCTTCAATCTCCAGTCTACCGTGAATCCCACATCCACGTTATCCCGGTACGAACCTTTCATCACACCATTTTCGTTCGTGTATCCTAATTCCAAGTTATAACGCAAATCAACATTACCACCCTCTATTGACAAACTATGTTTATGATTTACGGCATTACGCAAAGGCAATGACAGCCAATCCGTATTAACCCCTTTCTGCACGTTCACCAAACGCTCATTATAAGCCCTGATGGCATCTGCTCGATTAGCATAATATCCGTTTTCCGGCTCATAAATCCCCGCAGCCTTCTCTATCTCCAATTTCTCCCGGGCATTAGCCAAGTTATAATCCGACAAATCCGGCAAAGAAAGCGATCCTGTCAAGTTGTAAGAAATAGTCACCTCCCCTGGCTTGGGAGCTCTCGTCGTAATCACAATCACCCCGTTAGCAGCACGAGAACCGTACATCGCCGTTGCAGCAGCATCTTTCAAAATATTGATTGTTTCTACCCGATTCGGATCCAAATCATATACTTTTTGTACACTGACCTCAAATCCATCCATGATAAAAGTCGGCAAGTTCGGATTATTCTCCAAAGATGATTTTGACAATGCATCCTTATCCAATCCCTTCACACCGATACCCGACCGTCCCCGAATATACATCTCAGGTACCGCATTCGGATCCGATCCCCAAATATTACTCTTCTGTATCCGAAAAGAAGGATCGAAAGAGACCAACGCCTGCACCACATTCGTGGCAGAAGCTTTTAGCAAATCTTCTCGTTTCACGGAGATAGAACTACCCGTGAAACTCTCTTTCTTCACGTTAGCATATCCGGTCACAACTACCTCTTCTAAGTCCTCTGTATCTGGAAACATTTTAATAGAAATCTCCTTACCCAAATCTTTTATCTTATTTACATCCAGCTCGTGCGACTTCATTCCCACAAAAGAAAAAATCAAAATCATCGTATCCCGTTTGGGTAATTCAATTTTAAACTTTCCATCAATATCTGTCACGACTCCTACTGCCGTACCTTTCAAAAGCACTGTTACCCCCGGCAAGGTCGTTCCTCGATCATCAACGATTTTTCCCTGTACCGTCACTTTTTTCACCTCATCCTTTTTGTTATCAGGAGTAATTACAATCAGATTATCTACCATCTTAAATGTATACTTCGTCCCTGTCAAACAACTATTTAGAATATCTTGAATCGAGGCATTAGAAAATGAACGCGTAATTCCGGTCACATCCTTTATTTCCTCGTCATTATACAAGAATTCGTAACCTGTCTTTTGTTTTAAAACATTCAAGACTTCGCTCAGAGACTGTTGTTCAAATCGAACTGTAATGCTCTGTTGACTGAACGCATTTTCACTTGAAAACGCCAAATGTGTAAGTAATAGCATCATCATCATTAGTTTGCAGACTAATGATCGCTTGCTACCACCCAACATGCAGTTTTTAATTCTACTTCTCATTGATAAATTCATTTTGGTCATTTTGTACACTTAACTCGGACAATAGGGTAAATTCCATGAATCTACCACTAGCCCAAGTCATTGATGTTTATTAAAACTCGAAAAATTTATACATAACACACTTCTTCAACGAAATTATTTTTCATTGTTTGAAACACATCATTTTGTTTGTGGAGAAAAATCTTTATATTTGTGAAATCCCCTTGGGGTTTATTTTAGTACACATTTTTTTATAAAGCCGGAGTTGCAGCTTCGGCTTTATGGTTTTCACAACTTCTCCATCACTGTCACTGTTCTACCTTTCACATCAAATTTTATATTTGTTGTTAAACTCAATAATTCCAACACATCAGTAATCTTGGCATAACGAGGTAAGTATCCGGTAAAATGATAATTCTTGACGGACTCGTTCATGTAAAACACATCCATTGCATACCAACGGGAAAGTTTCGTCATAATCTCCTGAATACTTTCGCTCTTGAACCGGAAATTCTCGTACATCCAAGTCGTATACACTTCCACATCAACCTCCTCCACGCTCACCTTCCCATCTTTTATAATCGCCTGATGACCAGGCTTTAGAATAGTTAATTTCCCTCCCATATTAATTTCGACCTTACCCGTAGCTAATGTCGTTTTAGAAGTCTTATCATCCTCATAACTATTCACGTTGAACGATGTTCCTAAAACTTTCACCGCATAATCCCGACATTGCACAATAAAAGGTTTCGACTGATTTTTAGCGACTTCAAAATAAGCCTCCCCCGATAGATACACCAAACGTTGCTCACTATTAGCAAAACTTTCGGGAAAACGCAGTTCCGTTTGTGCGTTCAAATACACTCGGGTCCCATCCCCTAACGTAATTTTATATTCTCCTCCTCTCGGAATCTCAATCTTATTATATCTTATTTCCTTTACATTTTCCGCTAATTGCCGATCGGTAAAAACGACCTCTTTCCCATCATTTGCCGCCAAAGAAACCGCCAAATCGACCTGCTTCAACGAATCCAAATGATAAACATCTCCAGATGCTACAGTTAATTTAGCAATAGAACGTCCCGGAGTAATATTCTCTACCTTAGCTACCGGAACAATCGCAGTTTCCTCTTTTAAAAAGAAAGTCATTGCTACTCCCAAAACAACCACCACAACAGCCGCAATTTGATATATCCTCATCAAATGCTTTCTTCTTTTTCTCTGGGCTGCTTTTTGTTTCACAACCTGCCAGGCACCACCTGCATTATAAGATAATATTTTTTGAATATCTTCATATTGCATCTCTTCATCCAGAATCCGGACGAAAAGAGCTTCATGAGAATCGGACTCTTTCAACCATGCATTTAGCTTTTGTTGTCCTTCCTCATCTATTTCATTCCGCAAATACGCTAATATTATTGCGGCAATGTCATACAGATATGTGTTGCTATTATTTTTCATACACTATTATTACACGACCCACCCCCAAAAGGATTAAACGGAATCTCATTTTTTCAAAAAAAAATACGATTTACTCCTTATTCCTAAATTATCACATACCTCATCATCCCTCAGAATAAAGGATTTAGCAACATTAACAATGAGAGAATATCTTTCAAATTTTCTCTTAAAATTTTTTTCCCGCGGGCTTTTTGCGCTTTTACCGTGTTAACACTCAAACCTAGTTCTTGTGCGGCACTTTCATTATCCAACCCTTGAAAATAACAAAGCTGAAATACTTTCCGACACTCCTCCGGTAATTTCTCAACAGCAGCAGCCAATTCCCGATGGATTTCAGTCAAAATAATACTTTCCTCAAAATTTTCAGCCTGCTCTTCATAAGCCAATGAAGCAATGTATCGATCCTTAGAACGAGTACTACGGATATAATTTAAACAAGAGTTTCGAATAGATAAATACAAGAAGTTCTTCAAATGGACTTCGGATTGGAAAAACATTTTTTTCTCCAACAGAGTAATAAAAACATCTTGTACAAGATCCTCTATCACCTCCTCGTCCTTCAAGAACCGGGAAGCGAAATAACAAAGAGAGCCGTAATACTCTTTGAATATTACCTCAATATTGTTAACTTGACCTTGTACACCAGTAATCTCTCGCTTTTCCATTCTATCAATTTTATTGACGAAATAAAACTGATAAAGAAATTAAATTCAACGACATCACGCCACCCAACAATACTTAATAAAAAACAAACAATGTTAATCAAGTTATTATTCGTATTTCGCTAAAGCCCTAATTATTTTAGGAATATCCGTGTTATCCAAACGTCCATTAAACCGTTCCGCACCAACACCGATAGCATATACCGGAACAACACCTGCCGAATGTCCCCCACTAGCCCAACTAATCTTGGCAAGACGATTCAGTATATTGATGGACAATTGAGCGATCGGCTCATTCTCCGAATACAAATTTTTAACCATTTCAACGGTCTTGCCCGAGAATGTTTCCCGATAACAATTTTTCAAGGCCTGTTCGTCTTCCGTTGATAAATTCACCATGTTCCAAAAACCTAAATTCTTCGCCAGAACTTCCTGTACATTCTCCCACTCCACCTGATTACTCTTCATATCTCGTAATTCCCGAATTTCACGAGTCAATTTCTCCAGAGACACCCTCTGATTCTCCAATACCCGAAGATTCAATTGATACGAGCCAGTCCCGAGAACGATCCCTCCCGTCTCGTGATCGGCAGTAACCACGATCAATGTCTCGTCCGGATGTTTCAAATAAAACTCGTATGCTTTTTGTACCGCATCAGCAAAATCTACCACTTCTCGAAAAGTCGTGGCTGCATCATTCACATGACAAGCGTAATCAATCAAACCACCTTCCACCATCAGGAAAAAGCCCTCCTTTCCCCGGTTTAAAAATTCAATCGCCCCTTCTGTCATCTGACTTAACGTGAGGTCATCCTCTTCCCGGTCTATCGCGTATGGTAACGTCGTCTGGGGACCGCCTTGAATAACAACCAATTTAGACGACTCGACCATTTTTTCCCGAAACATCTCGTTTCCCCGAACGACCAAATATCCCGACTCATGCAACAAATCAAAAAGATTCGCAGAATCTTTCGGGGATACGGATTGAATAATACCTCCACCGCCATATAAATCAAACCCGGTCCTGATAGCATCTTTCCCCAACTCGAAATACATCGTCCGCCGAGGTTGATGCCCGTAAAACGCTGCCGGAGTTGCATGATTCATCCCGACACTGGTAATAATCCCTACTTTACGTCCGGCCTCTTTTGCCCGCACGGCAACACTGTATAAAGGTTCCTTCTGATCCTTATCCATCCCGATCGTGTTATTCTTTGTCTTCTCCCCGGTAGCCAAGGCTGTTCCAGCGGCAGCAGAACAAGTAACACCATTATAAGAAGAATAAGTCGTTACATAATTGCGAATCGGGAAACTGGCAAAATTCAACCCTTTCACCCCGACAACACTATCCAGTTCGGCCAAATACATTTCTGTCCCGTTCACCTGATTCACCCCCATGCCGTCACCGATAAAATAGAACACGTACTTTGCCTGCCGGGCCTCATTACAACTTTCGAAAAAGAAAACCAACACTCCAACAAGCCAAATAAATAACAACTTTTTCATCCTCTTACATTTTATTCCTCAAAATTAGGCATAAAGCAACAAAAAGCCAAACATAACAATCATTATTTCCTCCCTATCGGAATCCCATCAGTAATACATTATATCACAACACCTTGTCATGCAAACGTATGCACGATTTTATGTTTTATAAGATGTTTTTTATCCAAAACAAATGTGTTAATTTTGCCCGGTTTTAAAACAAAAGCAAGGTATTTAACAATATATCAACAAAAAACAAAAACAATGATTTACTCACATGAAGTACAACACATGTGTGTTGTGAAAAAAGGACCGAATCATGGTCCGGCACCTATCCCAGAAGAGGGGAAATGGGTTCGTTCTAAAGAGATCAAAGACATTTCAGGATTGACTCACGGTATCGGCTGGTGCGCCCCGCAACAGGGAGCCTGCAAATTGACCCTGAACATCAAGGACGGGATTATCGAAGAAGCATTGATCGAGACAATCGGTTGTTCTGGAATGACACACTCCGCAGCTATGGCCTCCGAGATTTTACCGGGTAAAACTTTACTGGAAGCCTTGAACACGGATCTCGTTTGTGATGCTATCAACACGGCCATGCGCGAACTCTTCCTGCAAATCGTTTACGGTCGTAGCCAAAGCGCTTTCTCGGAAGGCGGACTTCCCATCGGGGCCAGCCTTGAAGATTTGGGTAAGGGCATGAGAAGCCAGGTCGGAACCATGTTCGGAACCAAGGCTAAAGGAACCCGTTACCTTGAAATGGCCGAGGGATACGTAACTCGCATGGGACTTGACGAAGACGGAGAGGTTATCGGTTACGAGTTCATCCACTTGGGTAAATTCACTGATATGTTGAAAAAAGGTATTGATCCCAAAGAAGCTGTCGAAAAAGCAACCGGATCATACGGTCGTTTCGCGGATGCCGTAAAATACATCGATCCGCGTCAAGAATAAACTAATTGTAAATTGTAAATTTTAGATTTTAAATTGAAAGTACCAACTCGAATTCTAAAATCTAAAATCATAAAATCTAAAATGAATTATGGCTTTATTTGAAAGTTACGACCGTCGGATTAATCAAATTAACGCGGTTCTAAATAATTACGGAATAAAAGACATCGAGGATGCAAAAGCCATCTGCGATGCCCAAGGGATCGACCCGTACAAAATGTGTAAAGACATTCAACCCATCGCATTCGAGAATGCGGCTTGGGCTTATGTAGTCGGTGCAGCTATCGCAATCAAAAAAGGATGCAAAAAAGCAGCAGAAGCCGCAGAAGCTATCGGAGAAGGTTTGCAGTCATTCTGTATACCGGGATCTGTCGCTGCCGATCGTAAAGTGGGTTTAGGCCACGGTAACCTGGCTGCCATGTTGCTTCGTGAAGAAACCAAATGTTTCGCATTCCTTGCCGGACACGAATCTTTCGCCGCGGCAGAAGGAGCTATCGGTATTGCAAAATCAGCCAACAAAGTACGTCAACAACCGTTGAAAGTGATCTTGAACGGCTTGGGTAAAGATGCAGCCATGATCATCTCTCGTATCAACGGCTTCACTTACGTGCAAACCGAATTCGACTACTACACCGGAGAATTGAAAATCGTAAAAGAAAAAGCATACTCTAAAGGCGAACGCGCCCAAGTAAGATGTTACGGGGCTGACGATGTTCGGGAAGGTGTAGCCATCATGCGCCACGAGGGAGTCGACGTTTCCATCACCGGAAACTCAACCAACCCGACCCGTTTCCAACACCCGGTTGCCGGAACATACAAGAAAGAGTGTATGGAAACCGGAAAAAAATACTTCTCAGTTGCCTCCGGTGGTGGTACCGGACGTACCCTTCACCCGGATAACATGGCAGCCGGACCGGCTAGCTACGGTTTCACCGACACGCTTGGCCGTATGCACGGTGACGCACAATTCGCAGGTTCATCCTCCGTTCCCGCACACGTGGAAATGATGGGATTCCTCGGAATGGGTAATAACCCGATGGTTGGAGCCACCGTTGCTGTTGCGGTTTCAATCGAAGAAGCAATGAAATAGTATTAAAACATTACTTCATAAAAAATCCAGGATTTCAGTCCTGGATTTTTTTATGCCACAACCACCCTTTTATGCTTCCAGCGCCGATGAGACCACAGCCAATACGCCGGCTCCTCTCGAATAAAACGTTCCAACATCCGGATATGCATTCGAGTCAATTCCCCCGGTTCCAGGCTTTGCGGATCGGAACACAAATCGTAAAACTCGGCATGATAATGGCCCCGTTTCACCTTACGCATATTCACAAAAACCACCGGTTGGTTCAACTTTCGGGCGATTCTTTCTGTTCCCTCCAGCACAGCCGTATCTTGATTCAGGAAACGAGTCCAAAAATGAAGAGAACGTCGGTTAGGCGTCTGGTCTCCGATAAATCCGGTCATCGTAATCTTTCCTTCCTGTTGATTCCTTAACATCACCCGTAGCGTATCCGCTTTTGCCAAAGGCGTGGCCCCGAAGCGGCTCCTAATTTTACAAGTCATCCGGTCAAAGACTTTATTATGTATCGGTTTATAAATCGGGACCAACTCGACATTCTTCTCCCACAACTTATAAGAATACATCATCTCCCAATTCCCGTAATGCCCGGAAAAAGCGATCACGCTACGTCCTTGCTCGAAATAGCGATGTGGCACATCCACGTTCACCATGACACAGCGTCTCTTGATCTCGTCCTCCGAGATATGCCACAATTTATAAAACTCGGCAAAAGTATCACACAAATGGCGATAATACTTCCGGGCAATCCGCTTTCGTTCCTCCTCGCTCTTCTCCGGGAAAGAATTCCGCAAATTCATATCGACCACTTTCCGACGATAATGAACACCATAAAACAAAACAACGAACAACACGTCCGTCATCAAATACATCACGGGTAGAGGCAGAAAACTAACTCCCCACAACATTCCATATCCCAAATACGAACATAGATTAACTAATAATTTCATCTAAAAAGTATAAATTTCACACGCATCTTAAACTTGATTCCTACAGCAAGTCAATCAAAGATAACACAATTATCAACCATCTGACAAAAACGATCCAATATTTATACTTTTTCTACACAAATTGCATTCTAAAGCTCCGGCTCACTCTTTTAAGTTCTGTATCAAAAAACAATTTCAAGGTTGATTCCTGTTACTCGTTCAAGTCAAGGAACAGCAAGTGTGGAGCATACTCTTGATGATAAATAATCCCAATTAATATCTAAATTCTTTGTACTTTCCTGAAAATGGTTGACTCGGATTAAACAAAAATTTTAACAAACACCC